>ORJL010995987.1_pt1 | contig 20499 bp, 17 predicted proteins | sample 1779941 | NCBI WGS metagenome assembly ORJL01 (sample SAMEA104232317, study PRJEB22302) | groundwater metagenome | biome: forest; feature: aquifer; material: groundwater | place: USA | collected 2011-08-07 | depth 5.8 m | reverse complement strand
TTCGCACAAAGCTATTTTGCGGTTCAGACAAGAAAACAAGAATTGATAGAGCAAAGAATCGCTTTACAAGAACGATTTGAAGCTAGAAACAAGTTAATTGCATCAGAAACAGAATTATCAAAACTAATTTATGAACGCGGGGTTGATGATGCCGGCTTTGCACGAATAAGAAGCAAAGGCGACGAAGCATTATTTGGTGGAAACGATACTAAACGAATGAAGTCAAAACTGAATATTCCTCAAAACCGACCTATGGCTGATTTCTTGCCTACGGTTACTATTGCAGCTAAGAACTTGGCAACAGAAATCACTAATTTTAATGTCAAACATAATGATTTGCATGGTGAACCAAAAATTACTGGAGAACATGTCAAAAATAATACGGATGTCAGGGGACTTCTGTCAAAAAGCGGCATCAAGCCAGAAGAGCTTCCTCCTGAAGAAGATTTAATCAAGTTACAGAATAGAATTAAATCAGAAGATAAGACAATTGCCGAGAATTCTAAAAGAAAAGCTCAAAAAAGTTATTATAAATGATAATATACTAAACCGTAAGTAGAATTACGAACTATTGCGTAGCAGCATTACGAGACCGTAGTCGAGTTTATGTGAGCGCACTCACATTGAGAGACCGCAGTCGAGTTTATGTGAGCGCACTCACATTGAGAGACCGCAGTCGAGTTTAGATTAGTTACGGTTTAGTTAAAGAAGGCTAACTGCCTTCTAATATTACTGCGGTAATAATTAAGAGACCGCTTATAGTTTTGAAAAATACATGCGGTCGAGTATATTATTAAAATTGGTGAATATATGTTAATCCAAAAATTAAGATTGGAATGCCAAAGAAGAGGCTTAAGCCCCAGAACCATTAAAACTTATACCTACTGTCTCGATCTTAGAGGACTTTAAATAGGCTCAAGTTGTGCAGTTCAGAGGGGTTATTCAAAGTCCTCTATAATCGACAATGTTAAAGTCTATCATTTTGGAGCATCATTAAAAGATTTAGGCAAAAAATGGTTTGGATTCTCAACTTTTGATAAAGAAGCGTTTAACTTATTAGATAAGTTAGGATTAAAGTAGGTCAACATACAGTCTAATCCTAGACTGAAGCACCTTCACAAAATTAGGTTGATGATAATAGTAAATTACTGATTAAGAAACAAATAGAGAAGATAGAAATAAAAAGTAAGCAAAGAAATAACCAAAAAGTCAACTAAATAATCTTTGTTAAGATATAGTAAAAGCACCAAATATTCGAACTCAATATCTCAAACGCTTTTGAGATTAGGAGTCGCAACGAGTTTAATGTGCTTTTACTATTAGGAGAAGCATTAAATGTTCGGAATATCAAACGCATTTGATATTACGAGACTAGGATATCGAGTATAATTTAATGCTTCGAGTATATATCATAATTTTAATTCCATTTAAAAATGATTACCCACCTTAATGAACCTTATCAACCGGTACATCTGAAGTCCATACTTCATCCTCTTCTCAATCAATGGTTCTTTAACCAATTCAAAGAGTTCTCTCTACCCCAATTGTATGGTGTGATGGAAATCCATCAGAGAAAAAATATCTTAATTTCTGCGCCTACTGGGGCGACTAAAACTCTCACCGGGTTCCTAGCCATTCTCAATGAATTAGTAGATTCTGCTAAAAAACAGATTCTGGAAGATAAAGTTTATTGCGTTTACGTTAGCCCTCTAAAAGCACTCAATTACGATATAGAATTTAACCTGAAAAAACCATTAGAAGAGATTGAATTACTCAATGAAAAGAAATTAGGAATTCGTATCGGAGTTCGTACTGGAGATACTACCGCTACAGAAAAAGCTAAGATGCTCAAACATTGTCCGCACCTGCTCATCACCACCCCTGAATCTCTAGCTATCCTGCTTAACTCTCCTAAATTCAAAGAGAAATTAAATGCTGTACAGTGGATCATCTTAGACGAGATTCATGCTTTAGCAGAAAATAAAAGAGGAGTACATCTTAATCTTACTGTAGAAAGGCTGCAAAAATTATCTCCAGGGATGACCAGAATAGGTTTAAGCGCCACTATCGCTCCTCTGGAAGAAATCGCTAAATTCTTGGTTGGATATAACGGAGATGAGTTACGAGATTGCGAGATAGTAGATGTCCAATTCCTCAAACAGATGGATCTGCAGGTGCTCAGTCCGGTTAAAAATCTTATTGAGGTTGATTATACCTTAAAACATCAAAAGATGTATGAATTGATTCATCAGTTTCTTCAGGAACATAAAACTACCTTGATCTTTACCAATACCCGCTCTGCTACCGAAAGGGTGGTTCATTTTCTTAAAGAAATGTACCCTACTTTTTATTCCATAGAAAATATCGCTGCCCATCATGGCAGCCTGGGAAAAAAAGCCCGTTTTAAGACCGAACAGGAATTAAGAGAAGGTAAATTAAAAGTAGTAGTTTCATCTACCAGTTTAGAATTAGGTATTGATATTGGTTATATTGATTTAGTTCTCTGCTTGGGAAGCCCAAAATCCGTAGCTAGATTCCTTCAGCGCTCAGGAAGGGCCGGACATCAGCTTCATTCTACAGTCAAAGCCAGAGTTATCGTCATGGACAATGATGATTTAGTAGAATGCTCCTTGATTCTCAAAGCCGCTAAAGAAAAGAAGATTGATTGTATTCATATTCCCACTAAAGCTTTAGATGTACTGGCCCAACAGATTTATGGTATTGCCATCAATGAAGTGATTAATATCTATGCTTTATTTCATCTGATTAAGAACTGTTATTGTTACCATGATTTAACCTGGGAAGATTTTTTCGACGTGATAAAATATCTTGCTGGACAATATGTCAGTCTGGAAGACCGTCATGTTTATTCTCGAGTCTGGTATGATCCGATTAGCGGAGATATCGGTAAGCGAGGCAAAATGGCCCGGATTATTTATCTGACTAATTTAGGCACCATTCCAGAAGAGACTTTCATTACCGTCAAGATTGGTGAACAGGTGGTAGGAACTATTGATGAAGGTTTTGTAGAGCGCCTCAAGCCAGGAGACGTTTTTGTACTAGGCGGAGAGGTTTACATGTTCAAGTTCGCTCGAGGCATGACTGCCCAGGTTAGCGCTTCAGCAAGCAGGCCGCCTACCGTACCCAGCTGGTTCTCAGAGATGCTGCCTTTAAGTTTTGATCTAGCCCTAGAGATCAGCAAGTTCAGAAGATTGATGGAAGAACGATTTAAAAATAATCAAAGCAAAGAAGAAATCTTAAAATTTATCAGCGATTATCTTTACCTAAACCAAGACACTGCTGAAACCATCTACAACTATTTTGAGGAACAATATAAATTCAGCAGGATTCCCTCAGACCGAAGAATAGTCATTGAAAAGTTTACTGAACGGGAAAATAATTATGTTATTTTTCATTCTTTGTTCGGAAGAAGGGTTAATGACTGCTTATCCAGAGCTTTAGCTTATGTTATCGGCAGAGAGCAACATCGAGACGTAGAAGTAGGTATTAGCGATAATGGATTTTATCTTACTGCCGATAAAAGTTTTAATGCCCTTAGCGCATTTAAGCTCTTAAAACCTGAAGAGTTCCGCAAAGTTCTAGAGAATGCCCTTGAAAGAAGCGAAGTTTTGCAGAGAAGATTTCGCCATTGTGCAGCCAGATCATTAATGATTCTGCGCAATTATCTCGGCCAGAAGAAGAACGTAGGCAGGATGCAGGTTAGCAGCAGGATTCTATTTAATGCCGTCAAGCGCATCAGTAATGATTTCCCCATCTTAAAAGAAGCGCGCAGAGAAGTTTTAGAAGATCTGATGGATTATGAGCATGCTCAATTAATTATTGATAAAGTCGTCAGCGGAGATATCATTTTAGAAGAGATTAATACCGGTATGCCCAGCCCTTTTGCTTTCGGTTTAGTTACGGAAGGTTATAGTGATATCATTAAGATCGAAGATAAGCAGGAATTCCTGAGAAGAATGCATCAGATGGTGCTGGCGAAGATCGGATTGAAGGAAGGGAAGAAGAGTTAAAAGAACACTTAATCCTCAATCCCAGCATTAATCCTGTCTATAAAGTAAATAACGGTTGGAACTTTGTGATTGAAACAATTCATCATAATGTTAAAGAATTAAATGGTTTTTTAGAAAAAATAGAAGAAAATTTGAAATTGAGGAGAAAGAGATTTATTATTTGATCGAAGAAGTAAAAAATGAGGAGTTTACACTACAGTAATATCTTGTTTGCTCAACTCCTTGCCTCTTTCAAGTTCACTCAACTTCTCTGCCAACCTAACTCTTAATGCTTTCTCGATGTGGCGATAAATCATCTTATATCCTTCACAAAATGGATCTTTCTGGAAAGGATCACCTGTTTCCACAAAAGCATTATAAAAACATCCTCCATTACATAGGTTTTTATAATCACAGTTTTTACAGTCTTCGATATTATCTACAGATCTAGAAGCTAGGTAGTGCTGAAGATCAGAATCCATTATGCCTTCTAAACTATCTTGATTAATATTTCCTAGCTTAAATTTGTCATCAGATCCAAATCTCCCACAAGGGTAAACATCACCATTCGGATTGACAGAGATGTAAGCCTGCCGGCAATTTCCGCTGAAGCTGCAGCCAGTAACTTTATTTTTAATTAATCCCACGGCATAATTAACTAATTCTGGAACTTCGATAAAAGGCTCTTCTCGGTCATAAAACCAAAGATCAAACAATTCAATCATCGCTGTTCCCCATTCATTTGGACTAACTGCTAATTCTTCACGGTTTTCCCTTGCTCTACCTAAAATTGTTAACTGCCCTAAGTCAAAATTTATTCTTTTACTCTTAAAGAAGCGATAAATCTCCTGGACTTTACTCAGTCGTTCTTTAGTCAATACTACAACTGTTCCAATAGAATGAGTCGAGGAGGAATCACTTTTGGTCAGATTTAACCCACGAATTACATCTTCAAAAGAACTCTTTCCATTTTTGTAAGGTCTGGTGCTATCATGACTTTCACGATTCCCGTCTAGACTCGATCCTAGGATAAAACTATTTTCTCTAAAAAAAGACCACATCTCAGGGGTAAGCAGGGTTAAATTAGATTGAATTCCGTTCTTTACTCGATGGCTTTGATGTTTAGCTAGCACTGCTTCTTGAATTTGCTTAACCCCTTTATAAAAATCCAATCCCATCAACAAAGGCTCTCCACCATGCCAAAGGAATTCCGTAGTTATCTCTTCAAGATTGTTTTTTCTACGGACTACTTCATTATATCCAATAACTTCAGAGATTGTAGCCTCCGTAGTTGCTCTGTCCATCTTTTGGTTAGTAGCAGAGCCTTCGTAACAATATTTACAACAGAGATTACAATCTTTTGTTGGTTTAACTATTGCCGTTAATGGGATAGCAACCTGATTCATTTTTGACCTACCTATTGTAAACAGTTAACTACTAAACAACATACATCTGCATTTCCCTCTATCTTTATAATCTCGGTAACTGTCTTTATATCTCCCCAAATCGTCCTCTCCGCATTCTCCAAAAATTAATTCCAGGGCATGATCATTTATTTTGTCGTATGCTTTTACTCTTTGGTACAATTTCTTAAGGTCTTCTTCCATTTTCATCCCCCCATTTATTTTAATCTTTTTGTTTTAGTATCTACTAATTGATTCTCTCCGAGCATTATACCCGCACAGAGTATTATGATATAATTCTTCATCAAACCTGTCCTTTTCTTTAAGAGAACAGGCAATAACTGAATGATCGTCAATATCTCTTCTAACCGCATACCCGCAGAGCACCTCTGATTGCCCGTCAGGATAAATGACTGCAACTATATCTCCGGAATTAACCTGGTATTGCTGGGGAATACAGCAGTTGATACTTCTTTGGGAAATCTGGTCTCTATTCGGCATTTTAAACCTCCAAAGTCTTATCTTTGATATTTTAAGATCAGGTCTTGAACATATTCTCCTACCGACAAGGATAATTCGGATGCGCGGTCGCTTAATCTCTGATATGCTTTATCAGATTGGTAACGGATCTCAAATTCTTGTTTCTCTTTTAACATCATCTCTCGCATTTCTGACATAGTCATTATATTTAATATAGTCATACTATCCTTATTCAAACAATTTCTTTAAATATTTAATTCATAAAAAGCCACTTATTTAAGTTAAAATAACCAAAAGATATATAAATTATGACTTATTTAAACCACTGATGTTAGATGAAAAAGATAAGATCATCTTAGAACTTCTACAACAAGATGCAAGTCTATCAACTTATAAAATAACCCAAAAGACAGGGATTCCTCAAACTACAGCCCTCAACAGAGTGAGAAAATTAAAAGAAGAAGGGATTATTAGAAAGTATACACTTGATATTGATTGGAAAAAGTTGGGCTTGAATAATAAAGCACTGATTTTTGTTAAAGTTGACAAAAATGCTGAACAAAAAGCGAGTAAAGTCGGAGAAATTGAAAAAAAGATTTTTAAATATCCATTAGTGTTAAATGTAAAGAGATTGATGGGAAAATATGATTTTGTGATTGAATTAATCTGTAAAGATATTGAGGAATTAAATGATTTTTTGGTTAAGAAAATAAGATCTTTACCAGAAATTGCGGATACAGAAACAGTGATGGTATTAGAAGAATGGAAACAATAATTAATTGTGTTTATCTTTCAACCCATCCTTTCAGATAATATTCTTGACCAGGATTGATACTTTCTAAATATTCCAGATGATTCAAAGCTTCTGAGAAAAGGATTGGAACTGCATATTCGGCATTAGTGGTAAAGATCTTGAAAGCAGTTTCTTCCCCTTCAGGAAATATTCCTAAACGGTAGGTAGGAATCTTAAGCAGTCTTAAAAGTTCTACTTCAAGGTTAGATCTGTCTTTAGATAGTTCTTCTCTCCTTACCCCTGCAGAGGTCTCTTCTCTAAATCCCATTTTAGCGGTTTAAATTCTCCATTATATATTCCAAGAATGTTCTCTCTTAATTCTTTTGCAGTCTTTTAAGAATATCGTATGCTTTTAGGACAAATTCCTCTTTCAAGTAAATCAATAATTCCGGGCTTGCAGTTAGAAGTTCACTAATAACAATATCATTAACAGAGAATTCTTTGGTTATCGTAGATAAAATTCCTCTTTCTTTAATTGCATTCTCCGGAAACATCACACTAATTTCTGAAATATTAATTAATCTATTTTGAAGTTTAAACTTTTCAATCATAGTCTTTACTTTTTTTTCATTCTCTTCATCTAAGAACACTTTTACTGAGCATGAACCAACCACTATCTTAAGAGTGTCACCTCGATCATAATTCGTGCTTTCAATTAAATGATGTAACTTTTGAATTAATTCTTTTTCTTTTTGAAAATCAAGAATAATTATTTTGTCTTTTATATTTATTTTAATTTTAGAAAATAAATCCTTGGTCTGCTTTTTCTCTTTAAAATCAAATCTGCGCAGCATAGCAATAACTGCTTCCAATTGATTAGATTTAGCGATATCTTGCTTTATTAAGTATCTAGCCAGAGATCTTCTATTAATAAGACCATTTTGATAGCAGGTTTCTAATTCTGGATTCTTACTCAAAAATTGCCTAAATTCTTGTTCTATTTGTGACATATTTAAGTATAATGGGCTATTTATTTATAAAACTTACTGTTTATGACACAACCTTTAATTAGAACCATTCCCTAAAAGATAGGATGACAATTGATATTATCGAACTTTATCCAGGAAGAGCAATTGGTATTGAACGTATTTTACAAGAGGGTAAGATAGCTTACCAACTGTTAAAAGCATATAAAGTAGAATTACCACCATCTACGAATAATCCCCTGATCTTAAGCGGGGGAACTCCCTCTTTACTAGAAAAAGAATTATTCCCCTACTTAGAGAATGTGGTTAAATATGTTTATGATGCAATCGACAAAGGGGTACCTATCTTAGGCATATGTTTGGGCCACCAAGTAATCGCAAAAGCACTAGGAGGGACAATTGCCCTTTCCAGAAATCCAGAATATGGTTTTCAGAGGGTGGTGCATATTGAGAATGAACTAACCAGAGAAATCGCATCTCCTTTTTTAGTTTTTCAGTATCATAAAGATGAAGTTATTTCTTTGCCGTCGAATACAGATATATTTAGTTCGAGTGAAAGCACAAGAATCCAAGGATTTTCTATTAAAAGAAAAAAAGTATATGGCGTCCAATATCATCCCGAGGTTAATTTATCTCTCGCAAAGCAAATTCTCGAGAATAATCCACACCAAAATCAAGTTGGATCATATTCCAGTTTATTTCTTAATGATTCAGATATTTTAGGAGATAAAATAATTAAAAACTTTTTAGAGGTGTTATAAAATGAAAAGCAAACAACTAAATCGTGGTGATTGTCGGTGGCATTCCTACAGACGATCTGCAGAATTTAGGAGGAAAAGGACTGCACTTAGAATTACTTCTACAAGGCGGATTTAAAATTCCTGAAACTTTTACTCCAGAGGATGTACCTCATTTAAAAGATAATAGATTATATATTGTTCGGAGTAGTGCCGCTGGTGAAGATAATCATACTAAAACCTCTGCTGGTAAATATTTAACTTTAAAAGGAGTAAATAAGGATAATTTAGAATCAGCTGTTCAAGAAGTACGTTCTCATTATGTGGATGGAAATGTAATTATTCAGCCAGATTTAAGTTTAATCATGGAATTTTCGGGTGTAGTTTATTCAAATCTGAATGGATATTGTGTTATTTCTGGCGGGAAAAAGAATTTTGTCCAACAAATTGTAGAAGGGACACCGCCAGAAACTGAGGTAATACTTTCAAATGGGAAGTCAAGTATGCAAGGGCTTCCAATTAATCCGAGAACAATCAGACAAATTTATGTTAAATCCAGAGAAGTCGAGGATTATTTTGGAATACCCATGGATATAGAATTTGCTTTAATTGATGATGAAGTAACAATATTACAAGCAAGGCCTCTGCCAAATCCAACTGAATCTGCTCTTCGAGAACACGAAGTTAGAAGGCTAAAAAACACCCCAGATTATATCCAAAAGCTAGGGCTTGATGAAATTATTTTTGGGGTTGGAAATTATAGGGAAATTTTAGCTAATACCAAAGCCACCCAATTAAGCACTTCTACATTTAATTATATTTTCTCTGGAGATGGAAAAGATACACTTGGAGCGGTGCAATTAGGAAGAAATGAATTAGGTTATGACCTCGGAACTGAGATTTTTCCCTGGGTTATGATGTTAAATGGGAAAGTGTACTACAATTTTGCAGGTGATGCTCTTCAGTTTAGACCTAAAGGGATAAAAGAGAAAGATTTACTCCAAATAATAAATGAGGTTTACCTACCCGCAATTAGGGGAAATCCAGACTTATTGAATTATCCTGAGCTTCGTCTATACCTTCAATTTCCTGAACAGGCCAGACAGGTTGGATTAGATCCTCTGCCATTTGAAGAATTAGTAGAACGCAACAGAAAAGCAATTCAAGATTTACAAATCCCTTCTCAACCTCCTATTAAGAAAAGTGCAAAAAAGTATGACTCTCTTGAACACTGCTTAAATGAAATAAATTTTACTGTTGAAGAGATTAGATTAGGTAGTGCAAAAGAATATGTTAAAGCGGCTCGCTTAGCATTTTTTGCATTGGAAGATGTACGAGTTTACTTGGAAAGATTACAAAAAGAGCAAACTACTATATTTGAAAAAGTTGCTATGATTTATGGGAAATCTTCTCCAGAACAGTTACGAGATGCAATAGTTTATGATCAAAGCATCGGCTCATTTGAATTAGAAGAGAAGGAAGAATTTAGATATTTAGGTAGTTTTGAATTATCTCAACCTAGAGGATTTCCCCCTAAACGCCATTTCAAAGCAGGAAAAGACATTCCTGATAGAGATCTTACTGATCTGGTAAAGAAAACGCGAGAGGTTTTAGAATACCGAGAAAAAGTAAAATTCCCCCTCTTTAGAGATTACGATTATTTAAAGCAGCTTTACCAGCAAGCTAGTCAGTTAAGCGGATTTAAAGAAGATATTTTTTATTTGGAATATAACGAAATCAGCCATTTAAATAATCAACCGCGTTTGGCAAGATATAGAATAGAATTAAGGAAGAAGATAAAAGACAGAAAGTTATTGCCAGATCCAATTTTTGAATCTGATTTAGAATCTGGTATTAATAGAATATCTGAAAAAAGACCACAATTAATATTTGGCTCACTCCCCCAGGAAGAGATGTACGTTACAATAGGTAAAGAAGGATATGTTGTGGACTCTGTTGACCAAACTGTAGAAATTCCTGAAAAAACAAGTATTGTTTTAGTTCCAGATAATGTCAGACCGGGTTCCCATCTTTTCACGGTTTTATCTGATTATGATCTTCCGGTTGTGGGAGTTTCTCAAGAAGATTTAAATCAATTAAAAAATATTAAGGTTAAAATTTCATTAAAAGATGGATATGTTGAGATAAAGAGGCAATGATGACCCGATTAATTTTTATGAGGCATGGATATTTAGAAGGTAACTATAAAGATTACTCTAGATTAGGATTTGTTGAATTTGAAAATTTATTAACTAAGAAGGTGAATCCTAAAATTGACTCGGAAAGAACCAAAGCGGTCTTAAAAGTTAAACCCTTTTTATCAGAGGTTAATCTTATTATTTGTTCAAGAGAAAGCAGAGGAATTGAAACCGCACAACTGGTTAAAGAAATTACGGGTATAAATTTTGAGACCTCTTCTTTACTTAATGAAGTTAATTTTACTAAAGGTATTATCAATCAAGAGGATATTGTTGATTTTAATGATCTCAGGAAGAAAATATTAACACGATTTTATCATTCTGATCATTCCGAAGATTTTGAGAAAGCACAAAAAAGATTTTTAAATTTTTTAGATTATGTTAAAGAATTAAATCACGACACTATTTTATGCATTACCCATGGTTGGTTTATGCGTTTGGTATATATCTACTCCGTAAAAAAGTCTTTAGAAAAGGTATTACTTCAGGAGTTGTTAGAAGCAAAAGTACCCGATTTTTTGGATACCATTGACCTGGAGATAGGTAATTAATGAAGTTTCCTAAATCAGATTAAAGAGAATATCAACCTGCAAAAATTATAAATATTAAAAAATTTAAAACCCACCATCATCTCGCCAACCCGCCCAGCCTTTCCGCACCATATTTCTGGGTAAGTTCAGCTCTCTTAGTATCATCACAGGAATCAAGCATGATCGCTACCCGCTCTTCAAACTCGCCCAATTTCTCAGCATCTCCTCTCTCTGTAGCTAGGGCTTCTTTCTGGAAATAATCGTCGATAATTAATTTCTTTGGTCTGGCAGTTAATTGCCCCTGGTTATTCTGGTAAGCCTTAAATTTAAACCGATCTAAGTACTTTGCTGTAGCCCCAACTTCTTTCTTCAGGGTAAAAGTCTGAGTATCTCCGGCCTCTTTGATCACATAGCCTCCCCTAACAATATCTTTCTGCAGAACTTCTTCATACTCATTAAATCTAACTACTAACAAGGAAGATTGGTCATGGTCATAATAAATATTAAGGCCATTACGCTCATAAAGAGCACCCTCATTTTTAGTTAATTCTTTAACCGTCTTTCTGCTGGCAATCCGAAATTCATCCCGAAAAAAAGCACCAGATGGATTATTTATCCCGCGTGCAGATAAAACCATCATCAAAGCTACCTTCTTTCTGGTTAAAGCTGAATGCAAGGCCCGGTAATCATTAAAATTAAAAGCATCACTTTCAACCTGGATCAAAGTATCCGTATAGGTTCCGCCTGGCTGATGTTCCCTGGCTAGGATATCCGTAGCAATATCCCCGCGGGCAGTAGGATAAATCTGATCAGTAAAAATCTCCATCTCATATTCCTGTGCCAATCTTGCCAAAATAAAATCTATTGCCTCTCCCTGTTTTCCGCTCATTTTTCTGAGAGCATGGCTTGCCTTAGCCCCATGCCGGAAATGTTCTGTTACCCAGCTCTCCCCGCTGCGAGGGTGTCTGGAAACATGGCTCAGCACATCTTTACAATGAATACAGGAATAATCCCTGCTTTTAGGATCAGTAATTGAACCAGCAACATATAATTTTCCATCAGTAGATTTTGCAGATAACATTTTAGATCATAGTAAATTGTATTGATTAAGTTATATAATTTATGCAATTTACTATTATAGTAAGTGACATTAATTTTCATACTTTGTGTCACTTACTTATTACGAGATGACCTACTATTTGGTATAATTATTTATGTCATCGAGTATAAATCATTGCGTATTAATGCAATTATCTATAATTTCCCTCCAAAGATATTATGTTTATCTCGAGTGATCTTTATTTTAATACTTTTCCCTATTTTGAACTCACAATTAGGCACAGAGATAGTCCTTCCTTTAGCCACTGCTAAAATAGTATGAGGAAAACGATCCGGAGATTTTATTTCCGCAGTAATCACTTCATCCAGCTCAAAAGGTTTAGAAAGTTCTTTGGTCTTACGAATGCCAAAATCTTCCGCAGTTAATTTCTGTTTAAGATTAGTTTTTTTCTCTAAATCTTTAATTAAATTATTAAACTCTTCCCAGGATTTTGCCTTTACCGGATTTCTTCCGGTCTTATAATTCAAGAAATTCTGGATGCCCATAATCGGATTCTTGGCCTGAGCGCTAAGACCCAATTCTTTCACAAAATTAATTATTTTTTCTAGTTCATCATCATTATATCCAGGCAGATAAACCGGCGCAATCAAAACCTTGATCTTTCTGGCAACAGTAAACTTAATCATCTTTAAAACTTGGTTAAGATTATATTTAGCCCCGGCCATTTTTTCAGCTAATTCCGGATTCATTGCATCTAAAGAAATATTTAATCTCAATTTATCTTTGAATTGGGCCAATTCTTCAATAATGCTTTTGCTCACTAAAGTAAAATTAGTATCCATAGAAATCAGGCTGATTTGTTTATTCGCGTACAAATCACTGATTAAAGGGATTAAATCCGCATATAAGAAAGGTTCACCCTGCACTCCGATATGCACTTCTACTGGTTCTGCCACAAAATCCAATAATTTCTGCAGTTCTTCAACCAAATAATCTTTTTCTACTACAAAATCAACTTTATTTGAACTTTGCCCCTCGCCAACAGAACAATAAATACAGTTCAAATTACAGGAAGTTACCGGCTTGATCTCGATTAAGGAACTATTACGGTAAACTATCCCAAAAGATACGTTTCCAATTAAAGGAATTCCTGAATTCCGATGCAGATAGACTGCGGGATTCTGGTTTAGGGAATTTTTTAGAGCATTAAAATATTGGTCTAGCAAAAAAGAAAATTTTTTGGCTGCTTTTTCCGGAGATAAGTCGGTAAAAGAAATGGTATTAGAAACACCCTTCTTTTCTTTCAGCGTAAAATCCCCTAACTTTAACACTTCAGTCAAGGGGATTTTGGTATAGAATAAATTCAATAAATTTACCTGAAGATCCTTGCCTTTGAGGGCGAAAGTCAAAGTCTCAAAGCTCAGTTCTGCCATACTTTTCGAAATAAGTATTATTTTATAAATGTGTTGATTGTTTTTATACCTATTTGATAGTAACTTTACCTGTGTTCTTCAGAAAAGATAAGTTTTAAAAGAACTACCCCTTCTGAAATTTCAGCAGGGGTGGATCAAGAAAAATGAAGAAAAAAAAACATTTTTCTAAGTTTAACAGTAGTTCCTACTGTCAAAATGCTCGCGACCACTAACCGTCACATACTAGTGGCATGCTCGCCTACGGGCTCGGGTCGCTCACAACATATAGTGGCGGACTAAAATAATTTAGTGATCATTATCCGACACTATACACAAGATGAAGAAACTACTTCATCTGTGCACAAGTGAAATCGTTGTTTCACTTTGTGTATGAAGGACATAATCAAATTTGATCAATCGTTTATGTCCTTCAGTATAAGAGCTGAGCATTTTGACTGAGGAGTGCACCACCGGTCACAGACTAGTGGAAACGACTTTATTATCAATCATGGACAGCATAAAAATTACTCTGGAAACTTTGTACGATATTCTGCGCAATGAAAAGAAGCGGGAAGATCTTCAGAAGCTAGAGAGTACTTTCTTTGAAGATGTAGTACATTATCTCAAAGAAAAGAATAATTTTATGGAAGCTAAAAAGAACGAGAAAAGCCTCTTCGCTTCCGGAGAACGAGATAAATTAGATTATGAAATCCGCAGTATCAAGCGTATCCTCAAAGAGATCTATGAGAAACGTGAAAAGAAGATTATTGATATTACCATTAACCGCAGCAGGACCGGCTCTGAGATTATCGATACCAGTTCTATGCTTAAAGAAGAAAAAGAATTTTATACAGAAATTCTAAAGATTTTAGACCATTTTCGTAAAGGCATTCTGCAGCATTTATTTATCGGAGAGATGCCCTCAGTAATCAATCCTAGCTTATTACTCAGGGAGGAACATAAAACTTTATTATCAGAAATCCAGCCGCCCTTCACTAAGTTTGAAGAATTGCCCCCTAAACCTACTGAAAATGAAACTGAATCAGAAGCTGATGAAGATTCTGAAGAGAAACCAAGCAGTCATTTAGTCAAAGATACCACCCAGAAAGAAACAGAAAAAGAAACTATCAGGACTGCCCAAGCTATCTCTGCCCCCACCATCTCAGAACCAGCCAAGGTCAAGATCAGAATCATCCGCCCCATGCCCAGCTTCATCTGGAAAGACCAGAAAATTTACGGCCCATATACTACTGGAGAGGAAATCGAGATGTTTCCAGAAGTGGCAGAGTTGATGATTAGGAAGAATCGGGCGGAAAAGATTTAAACAGTTCTAAAAGTTAAAATTATATCTTCATACAAACCATCTTCCGGCTGCATAATTCTGTACAGCCAAAACCATAAATCACATAATTGCGCTTGTAAATCATTCTGGCAATCACTTCTTTCAGGGCATAAGCATCTTTATAATCTAGAATAGCCTGCAGCTGTTCTTCTTTGAATTTATAATCAGCAAAGAACTTGCGAGCATAATCTTTTTCATCTTTTTCCATTTTCTGAAACTTGTCCCACTCATGGTGCAATCTGGCATCGTATTTCCGCACAATGCCCTGATAGAATCTGATCGGATGAGTTTCCTTAGGGTCAAGAGCAGTAACTGCCCATAAGCCTTTCTTTTCATGGGCAAATTTCCGGAAAGCTAATTCTAAGATAGAAGTAACCTCATTGATGCCTCTTTCTAAAGCTAATTTACAGATTTTAGCATATGCATCGTAAGTTACTTTAGCACATTTCTTGAACAATAAATAAGTAGGATCCAGATCTCGTTGGGAATTTGCTTCTTTTCCATGTTTCTTGATCAGATAATTTTTAGTATTGTTTAAAATAAACAAATTCTTGAAACATTGATAGATCCGCCCTTGTTCATTATAAGTATCTAAACTCTGGATATTATGCATCCGGTCTGCTAGCTTGATCTGGATTGCCTTCTCTTTCAGCTTTTCATCCCGATGATTATAAATGGTCGAGATAGAACGATAATAATAGTGGCGTTTATGCCGGGTCAGCATCTGTAATAATTCCATCGTCTCACCAACTAGTTTTAAGTCAATCTTATTTTCTGAACAGAATTTATTTAAATCCTGTTCCAGCGCTAAAAGACATTCATTTTCATAAGCATCTAGAATTACAATTCCTTTTTGGTCCTCTTTAATCTCTTTTTTTTTCTTATAAAGATCAACTTTTTCTTCAATAAGGTCATGAACTAAGGCAGTAGAAAGAGTAACTACATCATTAATCCCGGCTTTCCATAAATCCCAGACTACATTAAGGGGATGAATGATGGGATTCTGGCCTTCTTTTCGTTTAGGGAACGAAATATAATCTTTTTTAGTGATTTCGTAGACATAGGCGAAAAGTTTGCCTAATTTTTTTTGAGGGTCAGCCAGATTTTTGATTAGAATTTCTTCCTGAATGGGTTTCCCTGGCTCTACTATCTTATAAGCGCGATATTCAGGAGATATTTTCTCGAACATTTTTACTAAGAGGTCAGTTATAGATTTTAAACGTTTCGTTTAAATAATAATTTAAATAAATTTAGGGGAGAACGAGCTTCCTCTAATTTTCGAGTAAGATAATCTGTTTTATCCTGAGGATGATCCATTTTTATCATTGCATCTCTCTCCGCAGCACTTAAGAATCTTTCAGCGTGATGAGATAATTGCCAAAGCCTGTACTGTAAGTCTGAATTAGCTTTTTCCAATTCTGCTAATCTTGTTCTTTGAGCTTCAGATTGGCTTAACTCTTGTTGGAGTTTGTACAGCTCTCCGCTCAGGCCATTCTCTCCTTGGACTTCACCATAAATATAATAATAACCTAATTCTTCAAAAAATCCTCTGAATTGAGCCTCAGTATCACTACTTCTAGTAATTTGATGTCCTCGTTCATGATCATAAACTTGAATAAATGATTTTGGTTGCGCTAGTTGTGATCTATGAAGATAAATTGTTCCGTCACTTGGATCATATAATCCTAACAAGGTATCATCAACTTTACCGTCTCTAGTACGGAATTTTGAACAAATTTTTACTGTTGGCGGAGGGAGAGGATTTCCGGTAGTAACCACTATTGCTCGGTCGATAGACGGAATTAAAGCCAGCATCTTTTTTTCTGTGTCGGTAAGATCCTCTTCAGGAACTAAAACTTTTTCTATACCTTCGCTGACCACATCTGCATCATTAAGAACTCCTGCACGGTACAATGTTTTTGAGACTTTAAAATTACATTTGATTACCCGATATCCCCTATATTTAGCTTCTTCTTCTAGATGAGAAGAACCGGTAGAAAGGACCGCTTTCTCTCCATACAGTTTTCGGAATGCTTCTTTCCAAAGATCAATGTTTTCTGCATCAGCATCAACTTCTACAAATTCAAAATAATTTGCATCACTTTCTGTAATGGCTGCTTTTACTATTTCCTCCAGAACTTCTTTGTTTTTACAAGTTCGAACTAATTTCCCTACTTTATCTTTAACTATCTCAATATCGATATTATCTCGATCAGGAGATATTTCAGTTATCGGCACCATTAAATTATAATCAAAGAGAAGATTATCTTTATATGAATCTTGGATATAGAAACCGTTAGCAAATAATCTTTTGGAATACCAACTGTTTTTTTCAGGATGACTCCTGGCATTAAACAATTCTCCATTTTCATCAGCATGTAAGGGAGAATAATTAGGGTTAAATCTTAATACAAATTTACTAATTTCTCTAAATTGAGCGCAGATTTCAGCTGTTGGCTCGTAAATGGTTGTTTTAGAGCCGACAATAGTTTCTAAGTTTTTAGCAAATACAAAATGAACTTTATAGGTACTAGTTTGACCCACAGTTATCGGATTAGCCACAGGTACTCCCGCACAATCCTGGCTCCTAAACTTAATCTTAATTCCGCGATTTTCTTCACTTTTTAGCTGCTCTCTTAAAATTGCTAAAGCAACCATTTTAGTTCCTTCACCAAATCCGCCAGTAAGATATGCAGTTCCATTTTTGGGTATTGCTTTATCACTAAAGAGCAGGGGTAATTTTTTATCCACTTCATAACCAGTTCCGTTATCACTTACTCTAATCGCATAAACCTTTTCTCTTCTATCACCTTGATTAATCTCTTCCTGAGAGACCCACTCAAATTCTGGGTCTAGTTCAGAGTCACTCTTCGGATCAAAAAGAACAACCTCTGATTCTTGGTCAAAACAAATTTGTGAAATTTGAGGTTTAATCTCTTCATCAGATTTACCCCGTTTAATCTGATACTCAATTTTAACCAGACTACCTCCTGAATCAACATGATTACTAACCGTATCCAACATAATTCGTAATGCTCCCCAATTGATTCTTCCATAATCTAGAGTAAAAGAAGTTGCTTCCGGAAATATTTTAACCTCTTCTAAAGCAGCATACTTTTCATCTCTCAACAGAAAATCAGTTTCACTAAATTTTAATTGCTTGGTCTTTTCCACACCAGAAAGATTCAGAAAATGAGCTAAATTTGGTTCTGGGCCTAATACTCGATATCCATTTAATTTGGCTAAAGAATCTCTGCCTTCGCTGGAAGAAAGAGCAGCTCTCTGGCCATAAAGGTCATAAAAAGCTTTTTTCCATAATTCTAAATGGGGTATAAGTTTACTGCCATATTCAGGAACTCTCACTATTACTTGCTGTTTAATCTCAGGATCAATTTGCTTTTCATAATCAGTTAACAAAACCTCAAACTCTAAGAGTGATCTTCCTTGCTCGCCAAACTTAATCAATCTCTTTATAATATCTAAGTCCGTAAGTTCATCTAAAAATCTTCTCAAACCATATCTTACTTCATTAGGTTTAACATTATTCCGATCTCTGTTCGGAGATAATAATCTAAAATCATAAGTAAAACCTAATTGTGGACTATATTCATCAGAGATATAAACCCCTTTAATAAAAATTTGTCCAGCCTCATCAACTATCTCTGCAGCCTTCCCTTTAAACAACCGGGATTGGTCCGGACGTAATAATAACACTTTTTGTTCTAAACTTCTCTGAACAAACCTAAAAAATTCAGGAGTAAGATTTCTAAAAGTAGTTACCGACCCTGTCTTCTGAGCAGGAGGCAGATCCGTTATTCGAGAATAAATGGCCTCAATCAACCTCTCCCTAAAACGCTCTGGTTGGGTAAAATAATGCCCTTTCCAGGAGCTGAGTTGACCTTCGTGATTAAGAGTAGATCTAACTTCGGCATCTATCCCCAGCTCAAGACAAGCTTTAAGAAGCTTCTTGAGACCTTCCCCTTTTTCTCCAATAGCCTGAGGATTATCATCTTTATCACTATAGGTCATATAAGTTGCTTTATCAGGATAGCCAATCCCATCATCTTCGATTATGATAGCTTCAACATCCTCAAATTTTAAGTCTGCCCTTCTTTCGTAAGGAATCCTCTCTCCAGAACGATCGACAAAACTAATAGAGACCTGTTTCGCACCACTATCAGAAGAAAGATGATTACTAAAACAATCTAAAACTATTCGTTCAATCCCCCAATGTTCAGATTGATGACCTAAGACTTCATTGGTAGGAAACTCGTTAATAGCCATTTTAAGCTTAGAGCAGAATTAGACTTTATAAATGTTACCACTAAAGAGTAAGTTTTAACTTAAGAAGCCCCCTCAGTCCATTTCGCATTAATTCAGACCTAGGCAGGGTTGAAAAAAATAAAACTTTTCGGAAACCTTTATAAATCACCCCTATAATATTACCTCTAAGATGGAATTTAAAGTTCTAGAAGAAAGTAAAAACAAGCTGGTTTTTGAGCTGAAGGGAGAGACCCATACCTTCTGTAATCTGCTTAAAAAAGAGCTTCAAGAGATTAAAGGAGTAGAAATTGCTACCTATAAAGTCAGCCATCCTTTAGTGGGGGTACCTAAATTTCATCTGGAAACTAAAGGCTTAGAGCCCAGAAAAGCAATCAAAGAAGCTTTAAAGAACTTAAAGAAAAAAGTCGAAGATTTCGAGAAAGAAGTTAAGAAAGAGTTATGATTATAATTTATTCTCTTATGGTTTTAAGTTGTTTTATAATTTAAGATTAAAACCAAAATGAACTATACCCAATTAGCTGCGAATATTGATCAGGTAGTTTTCTCTCCGGATAAAAGAACAGCTAAATTAGAAATCTATCCAGGATTATCCGCTCTAGAATTATCAGACTTACTTCAGTCTATCAGCGCTTTTTTTGGGGAAGAGAGAATAGCAGCTCCTAAAAAGTATCAGATGACCGTATCTGATTTTGATCCACACTTAACTGCTCAACTTTCTCGTTTTGGCAGCCATAATTTAGTTTTAGCCAGGCTGAGAACTAAAGGCCCCAAATCCGTAACCTTTCAGCCAAAACCAAAAGTAGATTACAATTCTGTAATCACTTATTTTATCCCACTAAGGACTGATTCTGTTTCTTTACCTCAACCAAAGGTTGGCCCAGAATTTACCGCGAGAGCTTTGGCTGATTTATCACAGAGAGAAGGAAAGTTTTTTGTAACTATGACCGTCGGAGAAGAATATGTAACCTACGATAATCGTTATGGGGCAGCCTATGCTGGTTCAAAACAATTACCTTTTCCTGAATTTGCTCAATATCTTCATCGCCGGCAGATAGAAAGGTTATTGGATCTAACCCAAAAGGCAGCCAAAAAAGAGAAACGATTACTATTTCAGACCTTAGCCGCCTTAGTATTAGAAGAAAGTGTGGTTGAAATAGTTCCAAATAAGAAAAAACCGCTTACTGTAAATTTAAGCACAGAATTAAATCCCTACACTCAGATTCTAAATTTAGAAAGAAATCTTTTAGGCAGGTCCAGCGAAAGGGTTAGTTTTAATTATAATTCTAATCATAGATAGATACCAATCCATCCCCATAAATAATTT
>ORJL011142715.1_pt1 | contig 20505 bp, 16 predicted proteins | sample 1779941 | NCBI WGS metagenome assembly ORJL01 (sample SAMEA104232317, study PRJEB22302) | groundwater metagenome | biome: forest; feature: aquifer; material: groundwater | place: USA | collected 2011-08-07 | depth 5.8 m | reverse complement strand
GCACGCTCCAGCGTCGAGCGGCAGTCGGTGGTCAGCCACTTGAAACTGCCCGCGAGGTCGGCGTGTCCGGGGCGGGGGCGGTGGATGGGCGGGGCGTCGTCGATGCGGAAGTCGCGGTTCTCGATTTGCAGGGCGATGGGTGATCCGATCGTGCGGCCTCTCCGAACGCCGGAGAGAATGCTGACGCAATCGTGCTCGATCTTCATTCGTCCGCCGCGACCATAGCCGCCCTGTCGACGACGAAGCTCGGCGTCGATGAACTCGATGTCGACGGAGACGTCGGCGGGCATCCCCTCGATGAGGGCGATCAATGCTCGGCCATGCGATTCGCCGGCGGTTCGATAGTCGAGATTCGGCATGATGCGGAGATGCTATTCATTCGCGGCGGATGACGCCATTCTGGATGAGAACGACCCGGAGACACTGCTCAAAGAGCAGTGGCACACAGTCGGAGCGGTGGGGCACCCGCTCAAATGCCACTGGTGGACAAGCCACCGGTGGCACCCGGCGCGTCTACCGGTCGCGGCCGACGATGTAGGTGATGAGTTTGTAGGCGAGGCGGGCGGCGAGGAATTGCGTGGTGGTTTGGCCGGGTAGGGGGGCGACTTCGACGATGTCGGCGGCGACGACTTGTTTTTCGGCGGCGACGAGGCGGAGGAGCGATGTGACTTGGTACCAGTCGAGTCCGCCGGGTTCGGGGGTGCCCGTGCCGGGGGCGTACGCAGGGTCGAAGCCGTCGATGTCGATCGTGACGTAGACGAACTCGCCGAGGGCGTCCATCACGCGGTCGACCCAGGTGTCATCGGAGTGGCACTCTCGGGCGGTGACGGGGGCGATGCCGGATTTCTTCATGAAGCGATGCTCTTCGCTGGAGATGGCGCGGATGCCGACCGGGACGCTGGAAGCGCCGAGATCGACGATCCTTCGCATGACGCAGGCATGGGAATAGGGAGTTCCCTGGTACGATTCTCGCAGGTCGCCGTGAGCGTCGATCTGCAAGACGGAGAGTTTCTTGCGGCGGATCATCGCGGCGCGGACGAGGGCGGAGCTGATGCTGTGATCGCCGCCAAGGGCGAGGAGGAATTTTCCGTCGCGGGCGACGCGGGAGGCGATCTTGAAGAGGTCGTCGTGCATCTCCTTGGGACCCGCCATGTTGGGCTCGACGGCGTCGAGCGTGGCGACACCGGCGCGGAAGGCTTCGATGTGCAGTTCTTCATCGAAAAATTCAACCTGCCGCGAGGCGGCGATGATGGCGTGCGGACCCTCGCGGGCACCGGCGCTGAAGCTCGTCGTCGAATCGTAAGGAACAGGCAAAACGGCGAAGCGTGCGCGGTCGTAGCGGGAGTGTTTGGGTTCGAGGCCGAGGAAGTTGAAGGGGGTTGCGGTCATCTTGCTGCTGACCCGGTTGAAGAAAGGTCCGCACAGCGGACCCTACGAAACGTCATCCGTCCCCCACCCTCGCAGTAGCGAGGATGGGGCACCCACCGCGAATGAAGAAAGGTCCGCACAGCGGACCCTACGGGAGATCAGAAGAGGTCGGGGTATTGGGCCTTCAACTCCGTGTTGTTTCGGACCGAGTTTCGCAGCACGTCGCACATTTCGTCGAGTCGAGTGAAAAGGCGGCGCTGCTTTCGGGGTTTCACGCGGGTCAGCACGTATTGGGCGATCAGGGGGAACGTAATCGAGGCACAGGAGTAGACCACGACGTTGTTCTTGAAAGCGTCCTTCACTTTTCCCCAGCTTCGCGCCTCGCCGGGCGTCGCCCCGGACAATCCGCCCCACTGCGGGGAATCGGTGGTCAGTTGCAGAAAGTAGTCGTGTCCGCCTTTGGACGGGTCCATCAGGATCTGGTGCAGCGTCGGCTGGGTCTGCAAGTAGAAGTTCTTCGGCGACCCGCCGCCGAGGTGTACCACGCCGTTCTGATCGGCGTCGCGGACGATGGCGGCGGTTTCGATCACGTCGAGGAGCGGGTTCAGGTTGACGGATTTCCCCAGCAGGTGCGGGACGATCAGGTTCATGCCCAGGGAGGAATCGCCTGGGGCCGAGGTGTAAATCGGCACGTCGTGTTTCGCGGCGGTGGCGACGAAGGATTTTTCCGGGTGTTTGGCCGTTTCGCAGACGCCGTGTCCGAGGGCGTGGTGCAGATGCGCCGTGGAGAACGGTTTGGTGAGGTCGATCTTCCGCGCGAGCTTCACGACGACCTCGTCGGTGGCCATCAGCGTGCTGTGTTCGCCGATGAAGACGTCGTAAATGCGGGCGATGCCCGCTTCGGCGAGTTCGTTGTCGTCGGCTTCGGCGTAGCCTTGGACCATGGGGAACTCGAAGGCGCGGTGCAAGTCGTGATACAGATTCGCGCCGGTGGCGATGAAGAAATCGACGAAGCCGGCCTCGATCAACGCGTTGAACACGCCGCTCATTCCGATGGGGGTCATGGCCCCGGCGACGGTGAGACAGATCGTCGCGTTCTGTTCGAGCATGTGGCGGTAGAGCTGCGCCCCCTCGGCCAGTCGGCGAGCGTTGAACCCGCTTCCGGCGAAGGCATTGTCGATGAGATCGGCGACGGCTTCATTTCCGGCGAGTTGCAACGGTTCGATGGAACGGCCGTCGAGCTTCGCGTGGCGCGTGCCGCCGCAAGGATGGTGCGAACCGGGGGATGGATGAGAGTGCGTGGTCAAGGGTGCGGGCCCTTCTGTTTAGGCGTAATATCTTCGTGTTCGTCACGGTACAGCATGGCGGCGCCGCGCTTGGCCAGGCCACCCGTCGTTTGGCACGGGTTTTCAGCCCGTGTTCGCACCGGTTGAAAACCGGTGCCACGCGGTCAGCGATCTCCCCCAGAAATCCTTACGGAATCAACACCGCGGCGGCGCAGGCGGTGGTCCACAGGCCGTTCTTGTCGCCTTCGACCGTCTGCACCGTGTTCCGCGTGTAGATAACGATCCCTTTCGCCTGATACGCTTCCTTTCGCTTGTTGTAGTCCGTTTCGGGATCGAGATCGATTCCCATCGTCGTCGCCAACATGCTCGCGGCCATGTCTTCGACGTAATCTCCGCACGCTTTCTGCGTCATGCCGAATCCGTGATGCTCGGAGATATAGCCGAACTGTTTGTGCTCGGCGGGTCGGGCGAGGCCGATGCCGGCGCAGGCCAGGCGGTTGGGCTCGTTGGTCCGCGATTCCGCCATGACGCAGAACACCACTTGTCCCGGTTCGAGCTTGGCGATTCCTCGTTCCCGCGAGATGATTTTGCATCCCGGCGGGAAGATGCTGCTGACGCGGACGAGGTTGTACGGGGCGATTCCGGCGTCGCGCAAGGCCTCCTCGAAGGACTGGAGGTTTTGCCTGTGCTTGCCGGCGCCCTTGGTAAAGAACATCTGCGTGGGGACAAACGACATTCCTGTAGCCTCCACAACGAGCTCCCAACCACATAACCCACGAAACCGCGGACGCCCGCGAGAGCGCGGGATTGTAGCGGGTGTGGGTTGGGTGACAACCATTTTTTTTCTCGTGACGATCCGTCCCCCATCCTCGCAGGAGCGAGGACGGCCCACCCACCCGATCCCGTTGGCTACGCTGTCCGTACCTTTCTGCGCTTCGCGTGACACGCATCATCCGAGGCCGTCTGTCCCCGACCCTCGGCGGAGCGAGGTCGGGGCGTCCGCGATGAGAAGTCGCAGCAGTGCGGGTTTGAGGGACGCGAGTGCGTGACCGCGATGACTGACTTGATTCTTCTCGCCGGGCGCAAGTTCTGCCGCTGTGCGGTCGAGTGCGGGCATGAAAAAGTGCGGGTCGTAGCCGAATCCGTTGGCGCCGCGGGGTTCGTCGACGATGAGACCTTCGACGCTCCCGGAGGCCGTGAGGAGTACGCACTCGGGCTGCGCTATGACGAGTACACAGCGGTAACGGGCGGTGCGTCGTTCGAGCGGCGTGTTCCGCAGTGCGTGGACGAGCTTCGCGTTGTTGGCGGCGTCGGATCGCGGCTCGCCGGCGTAGTAAGCGGAGTGGACGCCGGGCGCACCTTCCAGAGCGTCGACCTCTAAACCGGAGTCGTCGGAGAGTGTCCAGCAGCGGGATGCGGCGGCGTAGTAGAGGGCTTTGAGCTCCACGTTACCTTCGAAGGTTTCGCGGTTTTCCTCCGGCGGCGGGATCGGAGGGAAATCGTCTAGGGACAACAAGGAAACCGGAAGGTCACCGAGCATCGCGGCCACCTCGCGGAGTTTCCCGCGGTTGGTGGTGGCGACGACGAGGGGGCGAGCGGAGTTCGGGCGGTGATGACCCGGCGTCGGGAGGACGGGCTCAGTCATGTTGCGGGACTTCCACGAGTTGGGAGGGAACCGCGTGAAAGCCTCCTTGAGGATCCTTCACGCGCATTACGCCGCCGTTGACGAGATTGTAGCGGAGGAGTTCGTTCTGTTGCAGGGCTCGGACGGTCGCGCTGTAGTCGTTGCGTCCGTCCGGTCGCCGGATCGCGGCGTCGGTTCCAAAGGCACCGACGGTGACGGTGCTGGAGACCGGCGTGTGGTAATAGTAGGCCTCGAAGCCCTTCTCGCGTAGGAGATCGCAGAACTCGACCGCGGCCTGTTTGTATTCGGAGAAGTCGTCGGTGGGTTCGAAGATGCCGACTTGCAGCGAGTAAGCGGCGTGGACGTTCCGCAGATCCCGATCCCGCGGGCCGACGTCGGGCGGCGGGAGTCGGACCGGGATGGCCTGGACGAAAAAGCGGCGACCGTCCTCGGTGCCGAATTCGCGGAGCAGGTCGAGATCGCGGCGCATGGCGTCGGGCATCGGGCGCCTACCGGTTCGCGGATCGGCGCGGCGGGCGTAGGTGCCGTAGTAAAGTCGGGATGATCCGTCGCGATCTTCGCGGAGCGTGATGGCGTCGGGACGCACGCCGGGGGTTCGCTGGAGGATGGCGGCGACGTCGCGGACCCGCTGCTTGCCGTCGAGGTCGGAGGTTTCGAGGCAGAGGATGCTCCAGGGCGCGTCGTTTCGCCCCGAGAGCTTCTCGATGAGGCCGCTCCGCGGCTGCGTGTTCGTTTCGGGCGAGGCACATGCGCCGAGCAACAGCAGCAGGGCGAGAGCTGTTCCCGTTTTCATGTAGCGTCGCGGTTTATCCGCGGCGGTTCCTTTGTAGCGGAGCGGTTGACGCGCGGCGCGTCGCCGACAGCGCCGCCCATGAAGGGCGACGCTACATGGTTTCCGTGGATGCACTGCACTCATTTCTGTTTGCGGGTGCGGAGAGCCGTCTCTTGGATGTCCAGCAAGCGGCGGATGCCTTTTTCGGCGAGGCGCACGAGACGGTCCAAGTCTGAGCGCGGGAATGTGCCTTTTTCTCCCGTCCCCTGGACCTCGACGAATTCGCCGGCGTCGGTCATCACGACGTTCATGTCCACCTCCGCGTCGACATCCTCCGAATAGTCTAAGTCCAGCATCGGTCGTCCGTCGACTCGACCAACGCTGACGGCTGCGACCGCGCCGGTCAGCGCCGATGAGGGGAATCGTTTCTCTTTCGCGCCCTGGGCCACGGCGTCACGGAGCGAGACATAGGCGCCGGTGATGCTGGCCGTGCGTGTTCCGCCGTCTGCCTGGAGGACGTCGCAGTCGAGGTAGATGGTGTTCTCACCGAGCTTGCCCATGTCCACGACAGCACGCAGGGACCGACCGACCAGGCGCTGAATCTCCTGCGTGCGTCCGTCAATGCTGGTTCGATTGCGCTTGCGGCGCTGCGACGTGGCCGCGGGGAGCATGTCATATTCGGCGGTGACCCAGCCCTTGCCTTTGCCCTCGAGCCACTTGGGAACTTCGGGGACGATGCAGGCGGTGCATAGCACGACGGTCTTGCCGCATTCGATCAACACCGATCCCGGCGCGCTGGCGGTGAAGCGGCGCGTGATCTTTACGGGTCGAAGTTCGTCAGGTTTGCGGCCATCGCCTCGTGTCATTCGGTGGATCCCATGGCTTTCGTTGTCGACCCTCACCCCGCGCTCTTCCTAGGAGGGAAAGGGGTATGAGGGCAGACGTATTTCGGTAGCGTCGCGGTTCATCCGCGGCGTTGCACCGTCCGTCACGGGTGACGCTACACGATTCCGCGGATCGCGGAAAGCCAAGCGGTCGACGTTGGGGAGTCGGTGGACGGGAGATTCACGGTAATCTCGCGGCGGTCGGCGTCGATGGGGTGGAGGGTGATCCACAGGGTATCGTCGGGTAGCACGGAGCGCACGCGGTCGGCCCATTCGACGAGAACGGCGGAGTCGTCACGGATCATTTCCAAGAGACCGAGGGCGAGCAGTTCCGTCGGCGTGCGCAGGCGGTAGGTATCCAGATGAAAGAGTCGCAGGCGACCCGTGTATTCGTTGACGAGGGTGAAGGTGGGACTGGTGACGCGATCACATTCCAACATTCCGTTTCCGGCGGCGATTCCTTTCACCAGCAGCGTCTTGCCGGCACCGAGCGGACCGACGAGCCCCACGACCGTTCCGCCCGGTAGTCGTTCACCGATCGCGCGACCGAGGGCCAGGGTGGCCGTCGGGGATGTTGTTTCCCATCGCAATGGACTCGCATTCATCGTCGGTTCGCCCTCGTTGAAATAGATCGCGCGAACGGATTGAAAGTCGCCCGATCGGTGTCGACGTGGCGCATAGATCCCGCCCGATCCCGCTTCGGCGCGGAAGAGGGGAGGAACCGCTTCGTCACGGTCGCGGCTCTGTTTTCCCTTGTACTCTAATGGACATATCCACGCGGTTCGAGGGGTTCAAGAATACCGTTGTGACGGCGTATGGACAGGCCGGACTTGGCGATTTCGCCAATCGGGTACAGCGGAACGGGCGGACGGGACACCTCACCGTCGACGGACAGCAGGAGTTCAAAGTCCTCCCCGTCGGAGAGCACGTGGTCGAGCACGCTGCGTCCGTCGTCCGCTGCTGCCTGTCGCGCATCCTCGCTGGCCGCCGTTTCCAGAAGTCCTTCGTCCAGAGTGGCGCCGACGCCGGACGCTTGGCACATTCGGCAGAGATCGAGGGAGAGTCCGTCGGTGATATCCATCATCGCATGGAGACTCGGACCGAACGCCGCGGCAAGGGCGTGTGCCTCGCGGACGCGCGGAGTGAAGATCAGATTTTTGCCTCGCAAGCTCCCGCCCAGTGGGCCGGTGACGAAGAGGCGATCGCCGATTTGGGCACCGCCGCGCGTGCGCGGGGGGATTCCGGGATACGGGGCGGCGAGGATGGCGACATCAAGGGCGAGGGGGCCGGACCAGCGGTTGGTGTCGCCGCCGACAAGCTCGGCGTCGAATTCCTCGGCGATCTGGGCGGCGGCGTCGAGAAGTCGAATGGCGTCGGCCGTGGAGATCGCCGGAGAGAGTGCGACTGACAGCGTGAGGGCGATCGGGCGAACGGCCATCGCGGCGCAATCACTAAGATTGCACGCGACAGCCTTTCGTCCGATGAGTTCCAAGGAGTGCATGCGCGAATCGAAGTGTACGCCGTCGAGGAGCATGTCAGACGCGAGGAGGATCGATCCGGAATCAACGCCGACGATGGCCATGTCGTCGCCGATCCCGAGCGTGGCGCGGGAGGCGCGGCGCGGTCGAGACTGAAGCCACCGCACGATTTCTAGTTCGTCGTGTGACATGGGAATGGCATCAACGTCGGAGACGAAGAGAACCGCGCTTGCGCTTGTGGCTCATAATGAAAGTGGCACGGGCGGCGGGCCCGTGCCACAGGGTTTGCAGTGCCATCTGCGCGGCACGAGTCTTTAGGCGCGGTACACGCCGCGTCCGACGCGACGGACGAGCTTGAGTCCGGGAATCGCGTTGCTGACCGCCTTCGAGAGGTTCGACGATTTCGTCGAATATCCGGAAGCCTTGACCGAGCTTGCGATTTCCTGCACGGTCAACCCTTTGCCTGCCTGGCGAAGGATCTTCACGATGTTCTCTTTCAGGGATCCCGCCCGCGCTCCGCTGCCGGCCGGGCGACCGAGCTTGGGACGACCGACGGGACGCGGAGGCGCCATCGTGATGGTCCGCGGGCGGCCCGGACCGCGACGCATCGCGGGGCGACCCGAGCCTGTGATTCCGCCGAGGGCGCCGATGGCGGCCTCAATGCCGGCGATTTGCGATTCCAGCGAACCGCGCTGCGACATCAGGGACGCTTGGTACTCCCTCATTTGTCCCACGATGGAACCGGCGCCGGCACTCATCGACGCGGTGCGAACCGGAGCTCGGCGAGCCATGCGCCGCGCCGTCTTCGCCGGGGCCGCCTTCACCGAGGCCGTCGGCGCGGCGGTCTTCTGACCGTGCATCGATCCGGCGTGGCGCGCGAGGTGCGCGGCCATTGCGAACGTTCGATCGCACTTCGAGCATTTGAACTTGCCACCTGCCATATTCTTGTTTCTCCTAGGTCGATTGCTTCCGAGCGACCGGCAAACGCCATTGTGTCGCCACTGGGGGCGTTCATGCGCCTCCATTGCTGAGCAACCTATGTCGAGGGGAGATTCTTTGCAAGGGGGTTTTTCAGAAAATGTGATTTCCGCTCAGGGTCGCGTCTGGGGGATTGTCACAGGGGTGTGTGACGCGGACACGGTGGCGATGTAAACATGGGACGAACCCAATCGCATTGTGTGTGTATCGCGGTCGACAGGACGGGACCGCTCCGTCACGGTCGCGGCTCTTTTCGGGCGCAGAAGAACCACGCGCTTGCGCTTGTGGCTCGTATGGGACCGCTCCCTCACGGTCGCGGCTCTGTTTCATTGTGGCAAGGTTCATGTTCGGCGTTTCTGCCGTCGCTCACGTCGATTGGACGATGGCGACCGCTCCGATTGCGAGTCAGCGCGACCACTGCGTCGTGGCCTTTGGGGGGGTCGGAGCGGCGGTTTCGACCTACGTGAGCGGCGTCCGCCGTCGGCTGGGGCCAGATCTAGTCTGCGTCTTGGAATGTCAACCGCGGCGATGAGCACAGACAGGCGATGTCCCACCTTGATCGTGGTTCGCGTTCTTTGTCCGATCACACAGGCGCGAGACGGGTCGACGCGCCAATGATCCTCCGGCAGATTCTCGAAGCGCAGCAGCCCGTCCACTTGGAAACGGACCAACTGCACGAACATTCCGATGTTCGAAATCCCAGTGACGATCCCGGCGAATTCCTCACCCAGGTGTTCCTCCAGCAGGCGAAGAATGAGAACCAGGCTCAGTTCGCGCTCCGCGTCCTCTGCTCGGCGTTCTTGGGCGACGCAATGGGCGCCCAGAGTGGTGAGACGGGTCATTTCATCCGGAACGGAGTCGTCCGAGCGATGGGCCCGGTCACCTCTGCGATGTTTCGTCGGCGTAACAAGTCGATCGAACAGGCGATGGACGGTGAGATCGGCATACCGCCGGATGGGCGAAGTGAAATGGCAGTAGTGTTCGCCGGCGAGTGCATAGTGGCCGATCGGTTCCGGAGAATATTCGGCCGCCTTCATGGACCGTAGAACGGCGAGGTGTACGGCAAAACCATCGTCGTGACCTTGGACTTCCTCGAGGAGTCGTTGGAGATCGAACCGGTCCGCGTCCGCGGGCAAGCGATGTCCGAGAACGCGGAGGAAGCTGCGGAGTCCGCCGTCGGCGAGGTTCTTCGGTTCGCCGTGGGTGCGGCGGAGAAAGGGGATGTCGATTCGGGTGAGTTCGCGGGCGACGGCTTCATTGGCCTCGACCATGAACATTTCAATGATCTTGTGCGTGAAGCTCGCGTCGGTGGGTCTGGCGTCGGCCACGCGACCCTCGGCGTCGCGGATGATATCGACTTCGGGGAGATCGAGTTCCAGCATTCCGTTTTTCAATCGGCGGGCGCGAATGCGCCGGGCCAGCTCGTCCATTCGTTTCAATAGGGCGATGACTTTGGCGCTGGTTTTCCCCGTTGTTCCATCCAGGATCGCTTGGGCTTGTTGGTAACTCAGTCGTTTCGTGGAGCGGATGATGGAATGCGCGAACCGCACGCTTCGCACGTTCGCGTCCGAATCGAAGGACATGAAGGCGCTCTTGGTGAGACGAGGTTCTCGCTCTTGCAGGGAGCACAGACCGTTGGAGAGAAGCTCGGGGAGCATGGGCAGGACGGTACCAGGAAGGTAGATGCTGTTGGCGCGAAGGCGGGCCTCTTCGTCCAGTGCGGATCCGTCCGTCACGAAGCGCGAGACGTCGGCGATGTGGACGCCAAGTTCCCACAAACCGTCGTCCTGTTCCTCGAGCGAAATCGCGTCGTCGAAATCCTTCGCGTCTTCGGGGTCGATGGTGATGATGGTGAGCGCGCTGAGATCCTCGCGGCCCGGTGTCTCGTCGGCCAGCGAGAATTCGTCGGTGATACGACGGGCCTCGGTCAGGACGGACTCCGGGAATCCCTGCGGTAGTTCATACTGTTCGATGATGCTCATGGTGTCGACGTTGGGTTCACCGGACTTGCCGAGGACTTTCACGATCACACCGCGAGCGCCGGAGCGCTCGGTTGGGTATTCCGTGATCTCGACGACGACCTGCGTTCCGGTCGACACGTTCTTCGACGACGCATCGGGGATCAGGATCGGGCTTTGCAGGACGTTGCCGTCCGGATGAACGAACCAGCGCCCGCCCGTCTGTACGATTTCGCCGACGAAACGACTCTGTCCACGTTGTAGCACTTCGAGGATCTTCCCCTCGAACCGCATTTCACCGTCGCGCCTTCCGCGTTTGACGACACGCACGCTCACCCGATCGCCGGTCATCGCGCCCGCGGTTGCCTCGGCTGAGACGTAGACGTCGCCGTGGGCGGTCCGGTCTTCGGGGATGACGAATCCATATCCGCGCGGATTTCCGCGGAAGGTTCCAATCAACTTGCCGGGGGGGCGGGGTAGGTGGAGGGCGTCGCCCGCTCCCATCACGACGCGGCCCGATTCCACAAGCGACTTGCAGGCGGCGGCGAACTCTTCCTCTTGCTCACGATCGATGCCCATCGCTCGCGCCATGCGGCGCGGCGATTGTGGTTCATATCCCTTTTCGGAAACGAACCGGAGAATGCGTTGGGTGAAGCGGTCGGTTGTCATGGTTACAGTTTGGCACGGGTGCCCCATCCTCGCTACTGCGAGGGTCGGGGACGGATTGGCGCGGATCGGATCGGTTGGGCTCTGCTACTCGAAGCGAAGGGCTTGCACGGGATCGAGCCTCGCGGCGCGGATGGCGGGGTAGATGCCGCTGATCATTCCCACGAACCCGGCCATAGCGAGGGCGATGAGGACGATGGACTGCGGGGTGTAGGTCTTGAGCACCTGGGTGTACTCACCGAGGAAATTGGCCATCGCCCATCCGCAGACCACGCCGAGTGCTCCGCCGAGGATGCTAATGATTCCGGCTTCGATGAGGAACTGTTTGAGGATGTCGAAACGCCGAGCGCCGACGGCGATGCGCACGCCGATCTCCCGCGTCCGCTCGGTGACGGAGACAAGCATGATGTTCATGATGCCGATGGCGCCGACGACGAGGGAAATCCCGGCGATGCTGTAGAGGACGATGGCGAAGATCTTTGCGACCTGGCCGAATTGCTGCTTCATTTGCTCCTGCGTGAAAACCGTGAAGTCATCGGGATCGCCGGCTTTGATGTGATGGGCACTGCGGAGCGTTTTCTTTATGCGTTCGATGCCCGCGGGAAGTGCGCGAGCGTCGACGCACTGGACGACCAGCATGGAAAGGTATTTCTGGCCGAACAATCGACCCATGGCCGTCGAAAGCGGAATGATGACCTGGCTGTCCGCTTCCATGAACCCGAGGGTTCCGCGTTCCTCCATCACGCCGACGACGGCGAAGCTCTTCCCCTCGAGCTTCACGTCCTTTCCCACCGCGGGAATCTCTCCGAATAATTCTTGGGCGACCTTGTGCCCGAGCACGCAGACCATCGAATATCCTAGAACGTCGGGCCGGGTGATGAACCGGCCCTGTTCGACTTGGTACCGATTGATATCCGCGTAGGCGGCGGTGGTGCCGAGGATGGCGGCCGTGGTGTTTCGCTCGAGATACTTAATCGTCCCGCCGCCCTGGTACTGCGGAGCGGTCGCTTTCACGATGCCTTCGCCCTCACGTTCGATCAGTTCGGCGTCTTCGGCCACGAGCACTTGCACGCCCTGCACGCGGTGTTGTCGCCGCTCGGTGCCGTTGAAGACGAGGATCTGGTCGGCGCCGAGTTCTTCGAAACGTTGCAGGACGTCGCGTTGCGCGCCTTGCAGCACCGAGACGGCGGCGACCACGGCACCGACGCCGATGATGACGCCGAGGGTGGCGAGCATCGAGCGCAGAAGATTCTGGCGGAGTCCGCGGAGGGCGGTGAAGAGTAGGCGAAGGTGGAACATTCTTTTCTGCTGCGACTGCTTCCTAGGGACGTACTCCGCCGGTCGGACGGAAGACACTGCTCACAGAGCAGTGGCACACGGTTTCTTCGACTCCGCTGCTGCGCCAGCCGCCAGCGACACCCGGCCTTGGGCGAGCGCCTCGCGTCGATTTTTATCGACCACTTGATCCTCGACAATCTTGCCGTCGCGCATGTGGATCATCCTCGCAGCTTGGACGGCGATGTCCGGTTCGTGGGTAACGAGGATGATGGTGATGCCCTCCGCGTGCAACTGGTGGAAGATCTGCATGATCTGCTCGGCCGTCCGCGAATCCAGATTGCCGGTGGGTTCGTCGGCGAGAATCAAGGAGGGATTGTTCACGATCGCCCGGGCGATGGCGACGCGCTGACACTCTCCGCCGGACATTTCGCTGGGGCGGTGTTTGGCACGTTTGAGCAGTCCGACGCGGTCCAGCGCACGTCTCGCGGCTTCGACGTTCACGCTCTTTCGTGTGTACACAAGGGGAACGACCACGTTGTCCAGCGCGCTGGTGCGATTGATGAGATTGAACGTCTGGAACACGAAGCCGATGTCTCGATTGCGAACCGCGGCGAGTTGCTTGTCGGTCATGTTGCTGACCAGATAGCCGTTGAGCTCCAAGAGTCCGGAGGTGGGGCGGTCGAGGCAACCGAAAATGTGCATCAGCGTGCTCTTGCCGCTGCCCGAAGCGCCGGTGATGCTGACGAACTCGCCGCGGGCAATGTCGAGGTCGACGCCGTCCAGGGCGTGGACCATCGTTTCCCCCATGCGGTAGAGCTTGACGACCTGACGAGCACGGATCATGCGGTTTCTAAGGCGAGCAGACTGAGCGGACGGTCACTCGCGTTTTTTCTTCGGCTCCCGATCCGTCTCTTTGGGGCGAGGCAGTTTGGTGTAGACTTTGGCGCCTTCGGACAGACCCTCCTTGACCTCGGAGTAATTCCCGTTGTCCAATCCGAACCGGCAGGCGACGAACTCCGTGTCATGCGCGTCCGGCGATGCGGATTTCTTGGGCACGTACACGCCGAGCGCTCCTTCGGGACCGGAGCGGATCGCTTCGTTGGGACAGAGGACCGCGTCACTCACGTGTTCCGACGTGAAGCGAACCTCGGCCCGCATCCCGGGTAGGAGCATCGAACGGTTCTCGCTGGTGATGACGACGTCTACCAGATACGTGACGACGTTCTGGCGGGAGCGGGGTTCGGGGTAGATGCGTTCGATGATGCCCGTGAACTCTGTCTCGCGGAACGTTTCCACGGTAATCACCGGGGAATGCGGCGTGTTCTTCGCGGCGGCCATCAGGTCGGCCGGCGGTTTGGCGTCGCTCTCTCGACCGGGTTTCGCCCATGCGGGCGCGATCGCAAGGACACGTCCGACGTCGGACTCGTCGGCCTCGGTTCGCACGACCAGCTTCGTGACATCCAGCACGACGGCGAGCACGGTTCCGCCGGTAAGCGTCGTTTTTCCGCCTTGGATCACTTCACCGATTTGGACTTCGATGTCGCCCATGATGCCGTCGATGGGCGAGAGAATGTCCGTCTTGGAGAGTCGCTTTTGAGCGTCGCCCAGGGTGTTTCGGGCGCTTTCCGCGGCTGCCTCCGCTTGCTTGACGGCTTGCTCTTGTCGAGGAATCGCCAGCCGAGTCCGTTCAAGGTCTGCCTTCGCCTGTTCGAGCTGGGCAAGTTGTCCCTGGTGGGACGTTTGCCGCTGGAGCATTTCCTCTTCGTTGCGTTGTTCGGGCGGCAGGGCCGTCAGTCGTTTCAGGCGATAGTCCGTCAAGGACGCCTGCTGTTCGAGCAGCGTGACCTGGGCGGTGGCGAAGGCGACATCGGCGGTCTTCGCTTGTTGCAGTCGGAGACGCGCCTCTTCGAGTCGTGCCTCGCCGACGTCCAGATCGAGCTGCGCTCGGTTGACGTTCCGCTGCTCATCGTCCTTCTGCAAACGGATCAGCAGATCGCCGACCCGCACTCGGTCGCCCGCTTGCTTAGCGATTTCCAGGACTTCGCCGCTTGCTTCGGCTTTGATGACCACGCGGCGCGCGGGCTGGACGTCTCCCGTCGCGTTGATCGGGAGCGTCAGGTCTCCGCGCTTGATCTCCTCGATCTTGCCTTCGAGACCTTCGAGCGAGAGGCGCAGCTTGCTGGTCAGCGCGATGTAGCCGGTGACGACGGCGGTGATGAACAGGATGACGAGGGCGATGTTTTTCATGGAAACCAGTCGGTTCCGTTGCTTCGCACCGGTAAGATACCGGTGCCACACGAAGACACTGCTCACAGAGCAGGGGCACACGATCACGCCGCGGCGGAGGACGGGGCGGATTCCAGTCCGAACGTTTCGGCGACGGGGCGGTTGGTCACGCGACCTCGCTCGATATTGATCCCGGCGCACAATCCCGGGTCTTGTCGGCAGGCCTTTTGATAGCCCATGTCCGCGAGTTTGATCGCATACGGCAGCGTGGCGTTGGTCAGGGCGAACGTCGAGGTCCGCCCGACCGCGCCGGGCATGTTGGCGACGCCGTAATGCACGACGTTGTCGACGATGTAGGTCGGGGCGTCGTGCGTCGTGGGTCGGATCGTTTCGCAACACCCGCCCTGATCCACGCCGACGTCGACGATCACCGCGCCGGGGCGCATTCGCTGCAACCACTCCCGCGGGATGAGGATCGGGCAGCGGGCGCCGGGGATCAAGACCGCGCCGACCACTAAGTCGGCCAGCGCGATGTGCCTTTGCATGGCGAGGCGATCGCTATACACCGTGTGAACATTGGCGGGCATCACGTCGTCGAGGTATCGAAGACGGTCGATGTTCACGTCCATGATGACGACGTTGGCGCCGAGACCCGCGGCGACCTTCGCGGCGTTCGTACCGACGATGCCGCCCCCGACGACGAGTACCTGCGCGGGCTCCACGCCGGGAACGCCGCCGAGCAGGATTCCCCTCCCCATCATCGGTCGTTCAAGGTATTTCGCGCCCTCTTGAATGCTCATCTTCCCGGCGACTTCGCTCATCGGCGTCAGCAGAGGCAGACGGCCCTGGGAGTCCGTGATGGTCTCGTAGGCGATGGCGACGGACTTGGTCCGGATTACGCTCTCGGTGAGTTCCTTGTCCGCGGCGAAGTGGAAGTAGGTGAACATCACCTGACCCTCGCGCATCATTTTACGCTCGGGTGGGAGAGGCTCTTTCACTTTCACGATCATGTCAGCCTTGCCGAAGACTTCTGCGGGAGTGTCGACCAACGTCGCTCCAACCGCGGCGTATTCGTCGTTTGTGATGCCTGAGCCCGCGCCGGCGTCGATCTCGACGAACACCTGGTGTTTGCGACGAACGAGTTCGTCTACCCCGACGGGCGTCATGCTGACGCGATACTCATGCGTTTTCGTTTCTTTCGGTACGCCGACGATCATGCCAATCTCACTGGGTGGGTTCTCGCACCACCGGTTGATTCTCGCCGCCTTACGAGCCACAAGCGCAAGCGCGTGGTTCTTGGGCAGCGAGCGCCGTCGCAATTGTCGCGGCGATCGAGGAAGTCTCCCCTCGAGTTCACCGGTCCGCGCCTTTCTTTCCCCCTTGCCAAGGGGGGACCGCGTTTGCTTCCCCCCTTGCTAAGAGGGGGACCGAGGGGGTCTCTTCGGAACGCGAGACGCGCCATCGCGGCTCGCTTCGATCCGACCCCTCGAACGAAAACCATAACGCAGGTCACTCGTCCTCGCAACGTGAGGGTCGGTTCGCTGCGAATCAATCGAGCGGGGCAGTGTAGGTGTCCAACCCGAAGGCCAAGCGCCGCGTGCGCTGGACGCCGCAGGCGGCGCGTCGCCTGCGCTTCGGAGAGGAAACATCGGATGGCCGTGATCGCTGCGCTTCCCGAGGACGCACGGCTTCTGGCCGGTGTTGCGGAACGGGGCCAGGAGCGCGGATAGATTCAAGTGAGTGTTTTCCGACTTGCGTCGGCGTGGTCAATCCGCGACAATCGTGGCGGGTCACAGGTTCTCGTCGGTTATCATTCGATTCTGCGAGGTCTCAATGGACCGTCTCCGTCGATTCACTGTATCAAAACTCAAGCTCGCAAGCCTGGTGCTCCTGAGTCTTTTGAGTCTGCGAGTGATGTGTCCACCGGCGCCCTGCCAGACCGACATCGACAGGTGCGGTCTCGGTGCGGACATGTGTCTCGAAGCGTCGAAGGATTTCTGCGGACGATGCGCCCAGTGTTGCAGTGTGGATGATCCTCTTTGCGGATACGAGGACGCCCCCGATCAGGGAACGGACGTGGGTTGTTTCCGGCCATCCGTCCGATGGACGAAGACTCTGAATCTCAAGTGGCGTTTCGATGCCGCGAATCTGCCGTCGGGACTCACTTCCGAGGACGCACATGCACAGGCCGCGCTCGCTTTTCGGGCATGGGATGATGTGTCCGCGCTAATGCTCAGCGAAGCGACCGATCTTGCGACCGCAGATATCATCATCGAGTTTCCCGCCGATCGAGACCACGGCGATGGCGCACCGTTCGACGGAAGAGGCGGGAAACTCGCACACGCATTCCTGCCGATCCCGACTCCCGACTTTCCGTTCCGCGGACAGGTCCACGTGTCACCCGAGGAGCTGTGGGCGGTCCCGGGCAGCGGCGGACAATACGACTTGTTCAGCGTGTTCCTGCACGAGATCGGCCACGCACTGGGGATTGGACATCTCTCGGACGATTGTGATCCGCAGACGGACGAGGATTGTGCGGCCATGCGCTCGGTGTATCCGGCGAAGGGACTCACGGGACTCCAGCAGATCGACATCGACGCAATCGTCGCACTGTACGGGAGCCAGGACGGAAAGACTCCCCCCGTTCCGTTGACGTCACCCGGCGATTTCGCAATCTGCGGTCCCGCGCCGGATTTCACCGCCCGTCGCTTTCACGACAGCGATGGGGATCACGTGCCGGACTTCCTCGAGGTCTTTGCCTTCGACACGAATCCCGACCTTGCTGACACGGACGGCGATCGTGTTGACGACGACTTGGAAATCTTCGTGAGCGGCACACGTCCCAACCAGCCGATCGGACAGCTGGATTCCGATGGCGACGCCCTCACCGATGACGAGGAGGAGAACCTAAACACCGATCCGAATGACCCCGACTCGGACCGGGACGGGCTTCGTGATGGCGAGGAAGTGTTTTTCTACGGGACCGATCCGCACTTCGACGATTCCGATGGCGATGACGAGAAGGACGGCGTCGATCCGTACCCAACGAACGGTCTGTTTCAAAGCACGACCCAGGCTTCTTGCAATGGCGCGCGTTGTAACGACCGCGATCCCTGCACGGTGGACACCTGCGTCTCCGGAATATGCACCACTCGACCTCGACGGTGCCCGAACGGACAAGTTTGTCGCGCCGGGACATGCGAAACTGGGTGCCAGACGGACGAGGACTGCGATGATGACGTCTCGTGTACAGACGATATATGCTCCGGCGGAGAGTGTTCCCACGCTGATGCATGCACGCCGCCGGCAACGTGCAACATTGAGACCGGTGGGTGTATGGAGGGCCGCCCACCATGCAGCGAGAATTCGGATTGCGATGACGGAGTTCCATGCACCGATGACGCCTGTGACCTCGTGACTCAGGCTTGCACGCACGCCGAAAACTGTCCCGGTGCCTTGCGATGTAACGCCGTGACCGGCACCTGCGATTGCAGCACCGACGCGGCGTGTGATGACGGGATCGCTTGCACAAGTGACGCATGTAACGCCGGAAGCTGCTCGAATGATGGGAACTGTCCGGAAGGCACGGCCTGCGACACGACAACCGGCGCATGCGTGGCATTGCCCTGTCCCAACGACGCCGAATGCGACGACGGCGTCTTTTGCAATGGACCCGAGTTGTGCAGCAACGGTTCCTGCGTGCAAGGATCCCGACCCTGCCTCGACGCCGACGGTGCAGGCTGTCCGGGAGGGGGAACCCAAACGTGCAACGAGACCTCGGAGCAATGTGATTCGTGCGCCATCGACTCCCGTGATTTCACTCTAGCGACCGACAATCTTCTGGGAACACCCGGGGCAGACGTCTTCAGCGCGCCTTTGTTTTTCGATGCTTCGTCGGGCACGAGCCGACCGACGCTGCAGACGGGCGACATCGCCGACGGCCTGGCGAGCGCCGCCGACGTGTTGAACGCGACCCTCAACGGCGGTTCCGTTCAGGCGCGGCTGACCTCGATTGAGACTTTGAACGTAACCGTTCTCGTGGCGACGACCCTGGTCGGCGATTTGTGGACCGGCGTCGGCACCGTTAGTTCCACCGGCAGCGTGGCGACTCTGACTCTGACTGCGCTGCCTTCGATCATCAATCTCGGCCTGATCAACACGGCCAATCCCACGGCCGGTCTGACCGCGTCCTTCCAGACGAACGCAACGTTAGGGAGCGCCGACACGGTTGGCGTCACGCTGTCGAGCGTACAAGCCGGCGTCGTCGAAATCGCTTCCGGTGCGTCCAACGGGTTTGAGACCGCCTCGATTGCGAGCACGGGGTCCGGCGTGAATTCCCTGGCCGGACTTTCTCAGACCGTCGGCACGACGCTCGCCACGGTGAAACTGACCGGAAGTCAGAACCTGACGTTGAACGCCTTGCCCAGCACTGTGCGTACCGTTGACGCCTCGATGATGACCGGCGGCCTCCAGCTCGGCGCCGGGAGTCAGACTGCGAGCTACACTCCATTCAACACATCCAATTTGCAGTCCGTGGCCGGCGGCACGGGAAGCGACGTTCTGATCTTCGGCACGTCGTTCAACTCCGGCGACTTCACCGCGGGCGGCCTTTGTGACCTCGGCGACGGAGCGGACCTTGTGCAAATCTCGCTGAACAGCAGCTTCTTCGGGCCGTCGCCTTTCAGGAATGTCGAGGAGGTTCGGATCAACGCGAACCTCAATCAGAGCATGAGTTTTCTAGGACACACGGGGCTTTCCTCGATCACCGTCGAGTCCGACGCGTCGAGCGACTTTCTCACACTCCTGAGCGTACCGTCGCCCCTCGTCGCGCTCCAGTTCCGTGGTGACGGAACCGCGAGCGCTCAGACGTTCGATACGGTGAACCACCAGGCCACGGGTGCGACCGGACCGAACGACACGTTGACCATCAACGTGAACAATCGCGGCACGCCGGCAACCGCGAAGACGGTCGGCGGCCAAGCGATGGTGGTGAACAACTTCGAAATCCTGAACATCAACTGCGCCGACGGACCCTGTACCTTCAGCGGAATCAACGACACCACCCTGGCTACGTTGAATGTTACCGGGAACTCCGCCGTGTTGCTCGGTCAGGTCGACGCCGCGGGATCGACCATCAACTCGATTTCGGCGTCGACCCTCATCGGCAGCTTCTCGGCGACGATTAACGACCTCGCCACCGGCGCGAACATCACGACCGGATTCGGTGATGACGCGCTGACCATTGGAGGCGGCAGCGACGCGTTGACCGCGTTTGTGTTCTTGGGCGCAGGGAACGACACGTTCATCGGCGACCCGAACACATCCTGTAACGACAGCGTTTCCGGGGGCGCCGGCAACGACACCATCCAAGCAGGGCTCGGCATCAACTTGATCACCACGGGGCCCGGCGTAGACACGATCGTTTACGATCAGGCCTTTGCGCCCCATCGATCCGACATCACGGACTTCTCGCCCGGCGTAGGCGGAGACGTGTTGCAATTCTCTCGGAGCGCGCTCGGTCTCACCAACGGCGGCGCCGCGAGCAGCGGATCGACCGATTTCGACACCGGAGCCCTCCTCAACCTGCAGGATGCCGTTGATATACACTTGGTGACGGGCGCGTTCTTTGCGAATGATGCCGCCGTCGAAGCGAGAGTTGCGAACGACGACGATGCGGCGGGCGCATTGGTCATTCTATATTTCAACAGTACGGACAACAGCACCCATATTCTTTACGACCCGGTCGCCCAGGCGGCTAACACGCCGGTCCGGCTGTTGGGGCGCTTGATCAATATTAACAGCCAGGTTGCGCACGACAGCATCCGTGTCGTCTCAAATGTGAGTTCCCGGCCGTAGCGGCATTTCCCGGAGTCCGTAGCCTCGCGGGCCGACCATCTTGCCCTCGATTGTCGGCCCGCGGTGAGCAGCGGGGGGCTCCCTTTCAGGAGCCGGCAGGCTGATGCCGG
>ORJL010793188.1_pt1 | contig 20533 bp, 20 predicted proteins | sample 1779941 | NCBI WGS metagenome assembly ORJL01 (sample SAMEA104232317, study PRJEB22302) | groundwater metagenome | biome: forest; feature: aquifer; material: groundwater | place: USA | collected 2011-08-07 | depth 5.8 m | reverse complement strand
GGGAAGCGAGATCTACGATAAGAGCGGGAAGATCTCGATGTTCCGGTCGATGGGCCGCTGCATGAAGGCGGTCCGCTCATGGCTCGACTACTACGGCAGGACCGACCGGCAGGTGACGGGTGAGGGAAGGCTCAGCACCGTCCAAGCCAAGAACGCTGCGATCGCCGAGCTCGCGACCGTCGGCAAGGGGCATGTCCTTAGCGAGGCGCAATCGAAGAAGCTCCTCGGACTGTATGGCGTCGCCGTCAACCGCGAAGCGCTCGCCAAGACCGCGGACGAGGCGGTCGCGCACGCCGAGACGCTGGGCTATCCGGTCATTCTCAAGGCGGACTCCCCGGACATCCCGCACAAGACCGAAGCGGGCGTCCTGCGTCTGAACCTTCGGGACGCGGATGCCGTGCGCCAGGCCTACAGGGAGATCGAAGAGGCCGTGGGACGGCTGAGCGGGCCGGTCACCGTGAACGGGATCTCCGTTCAGGAGATGGTCGCAGGCGGCACCGAGATGATGGTCGGCGCGTCGGTGGACGCCCAGTTCGGCCCCCTTATCACGTGCGGCTTCGGCGGGACGTCCGTCGAGATACTCGCGGACGTCCACACCAGACGCGCTCCGGTCAGCATCGACGACGCGCTCGACATGCTCCGGTCGCTCCGCGGCAGCAGCATCCTGTTCGGCTATCGCAACCAGGCGCCGGCTGACGTGCGGTCCCTCGCGGAGACCGTGTGCCGCATCTCCGAAATGATCAGCGACCTCCGTGAAGAGGTCGAGGAATTGGACGTCAATCCCATCAAGGTTTCGGCGGATCGCGCGGTGGCCGTCGATGCGTTGATCGGTTTGAGCAGCAAGAGGAATTGAAATGAACAGATCTGCTTCGGGGAAAATCGCGATCGTGGGCGTCGGAGAATCCGACATCGGCAAGGTTCCGGCCATGACCGGCTTAGGCCTGAACGCCCAGGCCGCGAAACGCGCGCTGGAGAACGCCGGTCTCAAGGTGTCGGACATCGACGGCGTCCTGACGGCGTACTCGTTCACCGAGCCCTACTTCATGCTCGGATCCGTCCTATGCGAATACCTCGGCCTGAAACCCCGCTACAACGCGTCCGTCGTCGTGGGAGGCGGGTCGCCCGCCGTGATGCTGAAGCACGCGGCGGAGGCGATCCTGGCAGGTAGCGCGGACACCATCCTGGTGTGCGCCGGAGAGAACCGTGCGACCGGACAATCACGCGATTCCGCAATCTCGGCCCTGCTGGCCGTTGGACATCCATATTTCGAGCAGCCGTACGGAGGATCGATCCCGGGATACTACGCCATGATCGCGCGTCGCCACATGCACATGTATGGCACCACGCGTGAACATCTCGCGCAAATCGCGGTGAACACCCGTCGACACGCGCTGCTGCATCCCAACGCTCACATGAAGAGCGCGATCACCCTGGATGATGTCCTGTCTGCAAAGCCTATCGCGGATCCGCTAGGCATGCTCGATTGCTGTCTCATCTCGGACGGCGCCGGCGCGTTCATCGTGACGTCAGCCGAGCGGGCAAAGGATCTCAAATCGAAGCCGAGCTATCTACTCGGTATCGGCGAGCACCACACTCATGAGCATTTGATGTGCGCGCCAAGCCTCACCGAATTCGGAGCGAAGCAGTCGGGTGAACGGGCCTATCAGATGGCCGGTGTGAAGCCCGCCGACATCGACGTCGCGCAGTTGTACGATTGCTTCACGATCGTGCCACTGATCGAGCTAGAAGAGTTGGGATTCTGCGAGCCGGGTGAGGGCGGCGCTTTCTTCTCGGATGGCAGAGCGTCGATCGGCGGCAAGCTGCCCGTCAACACGCACGGAGGCATGCTGTCCCACGCGCATGCGGGCGCGGCAGGCGGGCTGTTCGGTATCATCGAGGGCGTCCGTCAACTCCGGGGCGGACTCGGCCCCCGCCAGGTCCAGGATGCCGAACTCGCCCTGGTCCACAACGAGGGCGGAATCCTGTCGTCGCATTGCACACTTGTCCTCGGAAACAAGCCAAACTGAAAGGAAAACGTAATGAGCAACGCCCAACCGCGTGGACGCTACTTCGATGATTTCGAGGTCGGCCAGGAATTCGAGAGCCCGGCGCGCACCGTGACGCATACGGACATCGTCAACTTCGCCTGCCTGTCGGGTGACTTCAACGAGGTGCATACCAACTTCGAATACTGCAAGACGACGCAGTTCGGGGAGCCCATCGCACACGGTCCGCTGGTCTACGCGATCATGGGGGGATTGCAGTATGCGAGCGGCATCAACGACGGGACCCTGCTGGCGCTGCTGCAGATCGACAAATGGCGGCTGCTGGATGCCGTCAAGCATGGCGACACGATCCGACTGAGATCGAAGGTGGTCGAGAAGAAGGAAACCAGCAAGCCCGACCGGGGCGTCGTCACCTTCAAGAGGGAATGCGTGCGCCACGACGGCCATGTCGTGCAGGAGATGCAGGCCACGCTGCTCTATCGCCGCCGACCGAAATGAGAGGGCCCGGCGCCTCCCGACTCGCCGCACGCGAGAGAATCCAAAGGACGGCAGATGCATCTGTTTGAGAGCAACGAAGAGTTTGAATTGACCGACGACCAGGTGCGGATGCGCGAAAGCGTCCTCCAGCTCCTGCGGGAGAAGCTGCCGGCATCGAAGATCGCCGAACTGGACGATAACAGCGAGTTCCCGTTCGACGCATATGCGGCGCTCGCGGAGAGCGGTTGGCTCGGTCTGCCGCATGACGAGCAGTACGGGGGAGCCGGTGGCAGTTATATGGATCTGGCGGTCCTGATCGAAGCGATCGCCTATCACAATGCGCAGATGGCGTCGGCCTATTTGACTACGGTCGTCTATGGCGGCATGCACCTGAAGTTCGGCGCCAGCGAGCAGTTGCGGGCGTCCCTTCTTCCGCGGCTGATAGCGGGCCAGCTACGGCTGGCCTTCTGTCTTACTGAACCGGACACGGGGTCGGACGCCAGCGGGATTCGTACGAAGGCGGTGGCGAGGGGCGACGATTACGTCATCGACGGACAGAAGGTCTATATCACCTGCGCCCACGTGGCCGACTACCTGGTCGTGGCGGCGAAGACCGATCCAGAGGCGCGGCACAAAGGTATCACGCTCTTTCTCGTCGACGCCAAGGCCAATGGCGTGACCATCCGCCATCTGCGGGGTCTCGGAAGGCGGATGATTCATACCAACGAGGTCTTTTTTGACGGCGTCAAGGTCCCGGCGGCCCACGTCCTCGGCGCGATCAATGGAGGGTGGCAGAACATCATGCGCGGACTGAACGTAGAGCGGTTGTGTCTCTCCGCGGCGGCGAGCGGGAATTGCTACAGAATTGTCGAATCCGCAGTGGAGTTCGCTCAGCAGAGGAAACAGTTCGGCAAACCGATCGCCGAGTATCAGGCGATCAGTCATAAGATAGCCGACATGCGCAGCATGGCGGAAATCTCGCGCGTAATGACGTACCGGCTCGCGTCCCTCATGGACAATGGTGTCGCGCCCAACACGGCCGCCGCTGTGACGAAGATATTCGCCACGGAAAGCAATTCCAAATGCGCTGATACCGGCATCCAGATCATGGGCGGTGCGGGACTGATGATGAGTTCCGAAATGCAGATGTATTTCCGCGATTCCAGAGTCGGAACGATTGGCGGAGGCACCAGCGAAATCCTCCGCAACGTGATCGCCAAGTCGATGCTCTCATAGGGGAACAGACAATGCGTGGTATCTCTCGTCGAACATTTCTGGCAGGGACAGGCGCGCTCGCCGTTGGCGTACGGGCCGCTCGCGCGCAAAGCGAACGTATCGTGCGGGTCGGGATGATCCTCCCGATCAGCGGCAACCTGGCTCAATACGCCGCCAACATGTTCCCGCCGTTCCGCTACGTGGTCGACAAGATCAATGCGGAAGGCGGCATCAAGAGCATGGGGGGCGCCAGGATCGAGCTGATCGTGGCGGATAACGCCAGCGGCAGCGCGGGGACGGCCAGCGAAGCCCGGCGATTGATTACGCAGGAGAAGGTTTCTTTCATCGCTGGTCCGCTTGTCACCAGCGAGATGCTCGCGCTCGTGCCGGTGCTCGACGAACACAAGGTGCCGGCGCTTTCCTTCACCAGCGGCGACAGCCGCTCGAAATACCTCTTCACCATCGGGCTTCACTATGAGAAGGGCTACGCGGCGCCTCCGATCGAATTTCTGACCTATCTCATCAAGGAAAAGCAGCGCAATATCCGCACGGTCGCCTTGGTCTATTCGAACTACGAAGCCGGGCAACAGATCGCAAACTTCCAAGAGAAGATGATCACGGCCGCGGGCCTCACGGTGGCAGCGCGTATTCCGGTCGACCGAACGGCTCAGGATCAGACTTCCACGATCCTGAGGATCAAATCTGCGAAACCAGACGCCGTCGCCGGCCTGATCCTCACCCGCGAAGGCGTCCTGATGCAGCAGGCCCGCGCCAACCTTCGCTACAATGACACGACGTTCTTCGGCTGCGGGGCGGGGTACGCGGACGTTACGCTCTGGACCGAGCTCGGACCGAAATTGGCCGGGCAAGTATTGACCCGCAATCTTTTCGCCACCAACGGCTTTGTCGCCGACATCGAATTGCCCGCGGCGAAGGCGATCGTCGCCGATCTGCAGCAGGAGATCGACGCGAAGAAGATGCAGGGACCGGTCGGCCATTATCAGGTGTGGGGCGCGCAGGCCGCTCGGCTCATGCAGGCGGCCTTCGAACTCGCGGGTTCGAGCGATCGCGAAGCGTTGAAGAACGCCTTCGAGAAGGTAAGGCTCGAGTTGGGTAGCCCGTTCCTTTATCTGCCGCGGCGGGAGCTCGCCTTCGGCGAGGACAATTGCCTTACCGATCAGACCGCCCTTGCACTTCAATGGCAGGCCGACGGAAGCCAGCAAGCGGTGTGGCCGACGAGATTCTCGCGCGCCGAGCCAAGGCCTTTTCAATGAGCTTGGAAGGGGGAGGGGATCCCCGACCGGCGGATGAAGCGCCCAACGTACTGCTGAAGGTGAGTAATCTCACGAAGCGTTACGGAGGCGTTACTGCGGTCAATGATGTCTCGTTCGACCTGATCCGCAACGAGATTCTGGCGGTCGTGGGGCCAAACGGGGCAGGGAAGACAACCCTCTTCGGTCTCATCTGCGGGTTCATCGGTCGAGACAAGGGAGACGTTTGGTTCGACGGCAGGAACGTGACCGGACTGCCGCCGCACTCCATCGCGAAGCTCGGAATGGTTCGCAGCTTTCAGATCGTGCAGTTTTTTCCTGATCTGACCGTTCACGAGACGGTCGTTGCGGCGGCTATGCTTCATCTTCCCCTTTCTGCAGCTCGGACCCTGGCTGACGAGATCCTCGAGGATCTGGATCTGGTCGGGAAGCGGAACGATCTCGCGGTCTCGCTGCCGATGCAGAGCAGAAAGCGCCTCGAACTAGCGAAATGCGTGGCGACCCGTCCGAAGCTGATCATTCTCGACGAGGTGATGGCGGGCCTGACGCTCTCGGAGGCCGAAGTGCCGATCGTCGCGATCCGGAAGCTGCGTTCCCGGGGGATAACGTTCCTCATGGTCGAGCACGTGATGCCGGTCGTGATGCAGCTCGCCGACCGTATGCTAGTGCTGAATTTCGGCGAGTTGATCATGCAGGGGACACCGGCGCAGGTCATGGCCCATCCCGACGTGCAGGATGCTTATCTAGGAGCCGCGCTCGATGCTTGAACTAGAGAGTATCTGCGCGGGCTACGGCGACATCGAGGTCCTGCGGCGGGTCTCGCTGACGATCGGGCGAGGCGAGATAGTCGGTCTCTTGGGTGCGAACAATGCCGGGAAATCGACGCTGGTCAACTGCATCAGCCGGATCATTCCTTGGAGGGTCGGAAGCTGCACTTTCGAGGGCAGGGACATCTCACGCCTGGAGCCGCACGAAATCACGGAATGCGGCATCAGCCAGGTTCCGGAAGGACGGCAATTGTTTCCGGCGATGACGGTCTGGGAGAATCTTATGCTTGGTAGCTTTCCGGGCAGAGCGCGACCGCAACGCGTGCAGAAGATGGACTACGTCTTCAACCTGTTCCCGCGACTGTTGGAGCGGAGGACACAGGCAGCCGGCACGCTTTCCGGTGGTGAGCAACAGATGTTGGCGATCGGCAGAGCGCTGATGTCGGGACCGGAACTGCTCATCCTGGACGAGCCATCGCTTGGTCTGTCTCCGAAGTTCGTCCAGACAATTTTCGAGGCGCTCGCAGCGTTGCATCGGGAGGGACTGACGATCCTGCTGGTAGAGCAGAATTTGAACGTCACGCTCAGGAATGTTCAGCGGTGCTACGTTCTTGAGCGTGGGGAAATCGTCATTTCGGGACGAAGCGAAGACATGCGCAACAATCCTGCGGTGAAACGAGCGTATCTGGGGACCTGAACGTGGAGATTCTTTACCAGACCATAATCCAGGGCGTGCTGATCGGCAGCACCTATGGACTTATCGCGCTGAGCATGGGGTTGATCTACAGCGTGAGCGGAATCACGAACTTCGCGCAAGGCGACCTGATGGTCTTGTGCATGTTCGGGGCACTCACGCTGGCCTCGGTCTTCGGGCTCGATCCATATCTTTCCGTCCTGATAACGGTACCCCTTGTCGTCGTGTTGACGACCTTGATCTATCGATACCTGATTCAGCCCATCAACTCCCAGCAATTAATGGTAATACAACTCACTCTCGGACTGATGTTCGTCATCCAGAATTCCCTGTTGATGGGATATGGAGGCAACTTCCACCGTGTACCTTCAATCCTCGACGGCGAAGTCATTGTGCTCGGCGACTTCGCGGTCATTCAGACTTCACTGCTCGTCTCGTTCGTAACGACGTGGTTGTTAGCCGGCGGCCTGTTCTGGACTCTGGGATACACAGATTTCGGTCGAAGCGTCCGTGCCGTGCATCAGAACGGGAGAGCCGCGGCGCTGGTAGGAGTCAATGTACGGCGCACGCAACTCGTCGTCGTGTCGATGAGCGCCGCTATCCTGGCGGTCTCCGCCTCTCTTCTTGTCTCCGGAAGGCCGATTCACCCGAGCGAAGGCCTCCACTACACCATCGTGGCGTTGATGCCGTTCGTGCTCGGAGGGATGGGCAATCTCTTGAGCATACTAATCAGCGGCATCATCATCGGCGTCGCCGAAACCGCAGGAAACGTCTACTTGAACGGCCCGCTCGGATTCGCCGTGCCATACATCGTGTTCATATTAATCTTGGTGTTCAGGCCGCAGGGCCTCTTTGGATCGCGATCATGAAAAGTAAGAATGTCACGACCGGCGTCGTCAGCGCGGCCGCAGCGATCGCAGTCGGGCTGTCGGTCATGGCGCTTCCAGAATACTACGGTGCCGTCGCGACGAAGATGCTAATCTTCATCGGCTTGGCAACGGCTTGGAATATCGTCGGCGGGATCGGTGGACAGCTATCATTGGGCCACAGCGTGTTCATTGGTCTCGGTGCGCTCTTGCCTGCGGCAATGTTCCTGAAGTTGTCGGTGCCGCTTTGGATCGGCGTTTTGTGTGCAGCAACGGTATCTTCGTTGATCGGAGCGGCGATCTCCGGGATAACGTTCCGGTTCAGGTTGGGGCACCTCTATTTTGCGCTCGTGACGCTTGCCGTCGGCGAGTTGGGCCGCATCATTGTCATTGGAACTGACTTTCTCGGCGGCGCATCCGGACTGCTTGTCCAATTTCAGCCGTGGTCGGTGGACGGGATCCGAGTGCCAGTCGCGGCGCAGAATCTATTTTTCGCGCTCGGCTTCGCTGCCATTGCTGTACTGACTACCTACGCCATCCTTCAATCCAAGCTTGGCTATCAACTGAGGGCCCTGAAAGGAAACGAGGATGCTGCTCAGGCTATCGGGATCAACCTTCTGCGCTCGAAAACATTCGCGATGGTGATAAGCGCGGCCCTGAGTTCGATCGGGGGCTCCGTTCTCGCGCATTACGATGGCTTCGTCGATCCCGAAGTCGTAGCGTCTCCGATCCTGGTCATTTCAATCGTCCTTTTCACTGTCGTGGGCGGTATCGGGACGTTGTGGGGGCCAGTTGTTGGCGTCGCCCTTCTGTTTCCGTTCGGTGAGATTCTTCGCGGTTCCCTCGCCAGCAGCCTTCCTGGACTGCACCTCGTCGTCTTTGGCGCGACCCTCATCGCGGTCATCCGCCTCATGCCGAATGGCATTTTCGGATGGCTGGTGAAGTCGCGCAAATCGGCGATACTGCATCGCGCGTGACGTCACTCGTCCTTCGTCGAACGGCATCGGCGCCGGGCCGACCGGCTGCAAAACTCGCACGCTTCGTAGCTGGCCGCCGCCACGACGCCGTGCTCACGCAGCCGCCGGCGCAGATAATCTCGCTTCTGCGGGGCAGGCGTGATCTGGGCATCATCCTGGAGGGCTGGAGTTCGGATGTAAATAAGCGTCCAAGATTGACCCCTCCACCACTTGGTAGATCAATAGCTTGGCTCGCCGAACGGCGTCGGAACCCCACACGATTAACAGTCATTCAGCGAAAATCGCTTTTGGCACCTTTGAGACACGTCGACCGCATCGAGCAATGTCCGAGTTGGGTTCAAAGCAGAAATCTCCTGCTCTTTCAGAGCATTTCGTGTTTTTGACCCGAAACCGACCTCCGAAATTCACGGTAGGATCTACAGAAGCAACATGGTCTTGATGGCGCGGCGCTCATCCATCGTCCGATACGCAACCGTCTGGTTGACCATGGCTTCGACCTGCGAGTCATCGGCGACGTCGCAACAAATGGCGATGGCCTTATGGCCTCGCGCCGCCAGTTCATCGGCCGCAGCATGCGCCGCGTTCTCGTTCCAGTCGGCGAGCGCGACACACGCTCCCGACTCGGCGAAAGCCTTCGCCGTTGCGAGGCCCAATCCAGACGCCGCACCCGTCACCAGCGCAACCTTTCCTTCGAATGAGATGTTCATGAACGTCTCCTCTATATTTGGCGGTTCCGTGCAAGCGCTTCTAGCGCTGCGTACGATCGGCCTCGGCCTTTGGGTAGCGATCGCCCTCGACGACGATCTGCGCTTCAGCGGCATCGATGTGCCTGATATCGTCGGGTGTAAGCTCGATCGCGGCCGCGGCGATATTCTCCTCAAGGCGGCCGAGCTTGGTCGTGCCCGGGATCGGAACGATCCACGGCTTCCGTGCCAGCAACCACGCGAGTGCAATCTGCGCCGGCGTAGCGCGCTTCTTTGCGCCCATCCTTTGCAGCAGCTCGACTATGGGCCTGTTCGCCTTACGGGCCTCGGACGTGAAGCGCGGCAAGCCTGTGCGATTGTCGTTGCCGCCGAAGGTGGTGGTCTCGTCAATCTTACCGGTGAGGAAGCCCCTGCCCAGGGGGCTGAATGGGACGAAGCCAATGCCCAACTCCTCGCAGACCGGCAGCACTTCCGCTTCTGGTTCACGCCACCACAGCGAGTATTCGCTCTGGATAGCCGCGAGCGGCTGGACCGCGTGGGCGCGGCGGATGGTCGAGGCTCCCGCCTCGCTGAGGCCGAAGTGCTTGACCTTGCCTTGGGCGATCAGATCCTTCACCGCGCCGGCGACGTCCTCGATCGGGACGTTGGGATCGACCCGGTGCTGATAGAACAGGTCGATCGTCTCGACACGCAGCCGCTTTAATGAGCCTTCGGCCGCCTGCCGGATGCGCTCAGGACGGCTATCGAGCCCGTCAGAACCGAGACCACCGCTGGGACCGAGATCGTGGCCGAACTTGGTGGCGATGGCGACGTCCTTCCGGAACGGCTCCAGCGCCTCGCCCACGATCTGCTCGTTGGTGAATGGGCCGTAGACCTCGGCGGTGTCGAAGAGGGTGACGCCGCGCTCTACCGCCGCGCGAACGAGAGCGATCATCTCGTTACGGTCCGGAGCGGGACCACGGTGGTAGTTCAGGCCCATGCAGCCCAGGCCGATGGCCGAGACCTTGAGGCCGTCATTGCCGAGCTTACGGGTCTGCATTTTCAACCTCCTTGGCTAGTTGGTTGCGCTCGACGTTCAGACCCCGGCCTCTCGAAGAACCTGCACACGATCTCATCGCCTGAGTGGTGAAGTGGCTTCATCGAGTGATTAGATTCTTGGGCTCGAGGGGCTATCGACCGGGAGTGCCGGCGCTAAATCATTTGCGGTATTGCTCGTCGCTGACCTTTTCCATCCAGTCGACATTCTTGCCGTTGAGCGATTCCGTAATAGCAATATGGGCCATCGCGGTCGTCGCTGTCGCGCCGTGCCAGTGCTTCTCGCCAGGCGGAAACCAGATGACGTCGCCGGGACGGATTTCCTCGATCGGTCCACCCTCGCACTGCACCCAGCCAAGCCCGGACGTGACAATGAGGGTTTGGCCGAGCGGATGGGTGTGCCACATTGTCCGGGCACCTGGCTCGAAAGTGACTTGACCACCGCTAAGGCGTGTCGGGTCCCCCACCTGAAATATCGGATCGACGCGGACCGTGCCGGTGAACCATGCCTCGGGACCTTTACCGGAAGGTCGTGAGCCGTTGCGTTTGATATCCATCGTGCCATTCCTTCCCGTGCTGGAACCTTTCTCCGCCGCAGCCCGCGCAAAGCCCGAACGCATCGATGACAGCATAGCCAATCCGGCCGCACTCGAGAGCAGGCTCCTTCGCGTAACTACGCGCTGCGCCTCAGTGAGACCGCCTTTGCAACCCCGGAAAGGCGCGGCCGATCGATCCATCTGCCAAACTCCGTTCGCCCCTCAGGACGTTCCCGTCGAGGGCCAATCGCTGGTCTAAATTTAGCGCGCGCAGCTATGCAGATTAGCCGCTATAATCGGCATGGACCTATAAGCAGGGTCGATAAATGCAGCGCGGAAACCTCGACGACCTCTCGGCCTTTCTGATCGTCGCCCGCGAGGGAAGTTTTACGAAAGCGGCTGCTAAGCTGGGCATTTCACAGTCGGCGCTCAGCTACACCATCAAGGAGCTTGAGGCGCGTCTCAAGCTGCGCCTGCTGACGCGCACCACGCGGAGCGTCTCACCTACGGCGGCGGGCGAGCGCCTGTTGCGCAATGTGGGGCCACGGCTAGAGGAGATCGAAGCCGAACTCGCAGCCTTGAGCGACCTTCGGGATAAGCCCTCCGGCACCATCAGCATCACGGCCACCGAATATGCCACCAGCGCCGTCCTGCTGCCGAATCTTGTGAAGTTCTTGCGCGCCTATCCGGACATAAAGGTCGAGATTATCAGCAACTATGGCCTGACCGATATCGTCGTCCAGCGCTTCGACGCCGGTGTTCGAGATGGCGAGCAAGTCGCGAAGGACATGATCGCCGTGCGCATAGGACCCGACGCGCGCATGGCCGTCGTCGGGATTCCGTCCTATTTCCGAAATCGACCAGAGCCCAAAAAGCCGCAGGAACTGGTTGAGCACAACTGCATCAATCTGCGGCTGCCCACCCACGGCGGACTGTACGCGTGGGAGTTCGAAAAGGGATCCCGCGAACTCAAGGTGCGGGTCGAGGGCCAATTGGTCTTCAGCACCACGACCCAAATGCTCGATGGGGCGCTGGCCGGTCTAGGCTTGACCTATTTGCCGGAGGGACTGGTGCAGCCGTACATCAGCAAGGGCCGTCTCAAGCGGGTGCTCGAGGACTGGTGCCCTTCGTATCCGGGTTACCACCTCTATTATCCGAGCCGGCGCCAGCCCTCTGCCGCCTTTGCGCTGCTTGTCGAAGCACTCCGATACCGGAAGTGAGATAAGCCAAAGATTAAGTCCTGCTCATCCTGGCTTTGCACCAAGCACGATCGGCGTCGCATGGAGAAGCTTGAGCGATCTGACCATCTTCTCTGTCGTCGCCTTGTAGTGCTTGAAATGCGCGGTCTCCAGATGAGACTGGTACGCATTGGAATCCTGGTAGATTTCGAAAACCCTGACCCAACAAGGATTGTCGACTTCGCAAACGGCGTAGAGGGCCACGACGCCCGGCTCGATGCGCACGGCAGTTTCGATTTGCGCGGTGATCGCGGCTTTGAAGGCTTCGAGCTGCGCCGGATCGACCTCGATTTCCGCTTCCTGCACATATGGTCGGTGCATGATTCTCATCCCGACAGCCGGTTGCGAACGTAGACTTCAGCGTATCGTGTACCCGCCGTCTACCGCGAGTGCGTGACCTACCATGAAACTCGCGGCTGGACTGCAGAGCCAAAGAACGGCACTTGCAATCTCCTCCGGACGGCCGAGCCGACCGATGGGAACGTTTTTCAGCATCTCGTTGAGGGCGTCTGCCTGGGTGGCCATCATATTATCCAGCATCGAAGTATGGATGATGCCCGGACAAACAGCATTGATGCGAATGCCTCGTGCGGCATAATCTAGAGCGGCACTTTTGGTGAGTCCGAGCACGCCATGCTTCGAGGCTTGGTATGTTCCCCGTTTGGGACCGGCCACTAGTCCTCCAATCGAAGAGCAGTTGACGATGCGCCATTTCCCTGCTTGAGCATCTGGCGCAGCTCGAACTTCATGCAACTCCAAACGCCGCGAAGATTAATGGAAATCACGCGGTCAAAGTCTTCTCGGGTAGTATCGGCAGCTTCCACAGCGACATTCTGGACGCCGGCATTGTTGTAGGCCGCATCGAGCCTCCCAAACGTAGCCACGGTCCGCTCAACCATACCTTCTACCTGAGTATCGTCGGCGACGTCGGAGTGGATGGCGAGAGTCTTGTACCCCAGCGCAGACAGTTCCTCGGCAGCAGTGCGTACGGCCTCTTCATTCGCATCGGCGAGCACGACCGAAGCGCCCGATTCGGCGAAAGCCTTCGCCGTCGCGAGACCCAATCCGGATCCGGCGCCTGTGACAAGAGCAATCTTGTTTTCGAAGGATATGTTCATAGCGGGACCTTCATCGGAATGCGGGGCGAGCGGTGGCTAATGAGGACGTTTTTCGAACACATCCTTCCCGACGGGCATCGCGGAAAAAACATTGGGCCAGCCGACATAGAAGGCAAGTTGCGTGATGGCCTCCGAGGCCTCCGTCTGTGTCAGGCCGTTATCCATAGCTCTGTTGAGGTGGGGAGTAAGCTGCGCGGTCTGCCCGTTGGCTATCAACGCGCTGACTGTGACGAGGCTGCGGTCCCTTGGTGCAAGGTCGGGCCGCAGCCACAGATCGCGGAATAGCACGTCCGTGGTGTACTGCACTACTCCCGGAAAGAGCGCTCCAAACTGCGCTTCGACGCTCGTTTCACGCTTCTTCTCGGCGGCTTCGTCGATTGGCAGCAACGTCACGGAAACGGATGGGAGCTGATCGGCGCCGATGTGGCGCGACGCAAAGACCTCCTTGGCGATGGAGACCGCCGACATCGCGTTGGCCCAGCCGGCATAGAAGGCCAAGTGCGTAATTATCTCCGAGATCTCGCGCGGCTTCACGCCGTTGTCGAGCGCAAGATTGAAATGATATGGCATCTCGATGGCCTGGTTGCGCGCGATCAGGGCAGCCAAGGTCACAATGCTGCGGTCGCGCGGCACGAGGCCGGGGCGCTTCCATACGTCGCGGAGGAGACGGTTTTGTGTGTAGGCCTCGAGCGCCGGGGCGACCTTCCGAACGTCCTCATACGTTAGCGTCGACTTTGATCCGGTCATTGTGGAAGTTTCCTCCGCGCGAGCCGATGGCATTGCCATCAGCAAAAGCAATGCAATTGCCGCGGCTTGCAGTTTCATAAGGGGCCTCCTGTATACTGCGGTTTCCTGGCACCGGGAGGCGCCCTCATCAAGCATCTTATAGGCGGTGGCTCGTCATGCGATTAGTTGGCAGAATTCGTATGGACTTATCAAGCAGGCTTATGAATGCGCTTGCCTCATGGAATACAATTGATTGCTGGAAACTCATGCGCCGCGGTCTGCTATTGGCGGCACTTTTCGGACATGCCGCGATTTCCGAGTTGAACAAAGCTGGTACCATTCTCCGACCGTTCGAGTCTGCCAAGGGCAGCTTCTGGCGCAAAGAAGTCATCCATCGTAAACGATGGCGCTCAAGCTACCCTTGGACAAAACTGGGCTGGCGGCCCGGGTTCGAACGGCGAGCTACGAGATTGTAATGATCTCAAGCTCTTGACCGGATGTACCGACTACATCCCCAACAGCTTTGCCCATCAGAATCCTTGCCACTGGGGATACGAAGGAAATAGAACCGGCCTTAGGGTCCGCTTCGTCCTCTCCCACGATACAATATTTCTGTACGCGCCCATCGTCGCGCCTGAAGGTCACCGTGCTGCCAAAGGCAACAGTGTCAGTTGACGTAGGCTTTGTGATGACCTGAGCCGTTCGAACTCTGGCCGCAAAGTAGCGCACATCACGCAAGGGGGCTGCCGCTTGCCGCCGTCGTTCATTTACGTTTTCGATCTTCTGCGCCGTTTCGTATGCCTCGCGGGCTTGGTCGAGTTGAAATTCCAGAGCCTTTAATCCGGCTACCGTAACAAGGTTCGGATGAGGTGAAACCGGGCGGTCGGGTAGCAGCGTCTCCGACGCAGTTTCGGCACTGTCTTCCTTGGTGAAGGCAACGCTCAAGCTCAGACTCCTTTTAGGTGAGATGTGCCAAGAAATGAGTGGTTAGTGATAAAAGCGCGGACTCGTTAGTAGCGCAACGCTCATCGGCTTTTGCGAATCAAATATCGCGGAGCGAGCGAGAGCCAATATCAGGTTGTCGGCCATCTTGCCTGTGCTTAGCGGAGATGCTCCATGACTTGCCTCCGGTCTGGTGACTTTTTGATACTCAAGATAAACCCGTCCGAGAGGAGCCGGTTCCCTTGATGTCGCTCTGCAATCCATCCAGCGAGGCTGAAATTGCGACCTTCGAGGTCAGTCATTCCTGTTTAACGGTCGCTTCTGGCACATAGTAGCCAGGTGAACACACGCCGAACCGCTCCTTGCGTTTTGGGCTTCGATAGGTTTTAAGCCCGGTGACTTCATGACCATAGGTATGAACGAGAAGCGAACTGCGTGGCTTTGCCGCGTTTTAAACAGAGTGACGCACCCCCGGTAGCTCATGCGCTTTAAACTGTTCTGAGCCTCCACAAAGGAATCCATCATGGCCAAGATGACCAAGAATCAATTGATTGATGCAATTGCCGAGGGAACGCAGGTTTCCAAAGGAGACGTAAAGGCCGTCATCGAGCAGATGGCGACTGTAGGCTATAAGGAACTGAATGAATCCGGCGAGTTCGTCATTCCTGGCTTCGTCAAAATGTCGGTCGTGAACAAGCCTGCTACTGAAGCCCGCAGCGGTGTAAATCCTTTCACGAAAGAGCCTATGGAGTTTGCGGCCAAGCCAGCCAGCAAGTCGGTCAAGGCGTCACCCCTGAAGGTTGCTAAAGACGCTGTTTGAAGCGGACGGGTTGGTTGAGGCGTGTTCATTCGTCTGAACTGTGGGTAATTCCATCACACCCTAGACAGGCACCTCCACCCGCACACTATTCGCCCCGAGACGGAATCTCTGGAGGGCCTGGGGGACAGTCTCGCAAAGGCCATGCGGTGTAATGCCCGCGTGGCCCTTTGTTTATTTATTTACGATTGTCTGGCCGTAAAAATAAGGCCTCTGGGTGAACGGCCGCTTCTGGTGGATACTGTTGCAAAAGTCGAAAATCGGATGACACCGAAAATCTCGCGAATATCGAATGTTGGTTATCTCAGTGCAAGGCTCTCCAGAACCGATACCGGCGGTGGTCCTTTTTGCGCTAATCGATGTGGTCCCACACTTCGCAGCGCGTGAGACGCACGAGCGGTCCTAAGAATCTTCAGTCATCAAACAAAAAAGGACGTTTTCAATCGGTTCAACGTGCTCCATCAGCGGTGCAACCCGTCAGACAGAGTCGGGATTGTCTGAGTTCCACTTGCGTCAGGTTTCCCCACGCTGTTGCCGAAACGCGACAGTTGCGAATGAGCGCTGTGGTACCCTCGGGGACGCTCCAGCCGTATTGAGCCTGTTTGTCGGTTGGCTGATTGGGGACCACGGAATGAACCAGCGCTTGCGTCTGCTGTCTTGTTTTCTGACCTTGGTTGTGCTCGCCGTATGTTCGACTGACGCCGTAGCACGAGCCAACCATAAGCCTCAGCAGGTCAAGAAGCCGCATGAAGCGACAAGAGTGCGGCACGATCGCAATGCGGCACTTAAAAAGGCTGATCATTCGAGGAAGCATGTCGCGGCGGTGCGACGGAAGCAGACGCGGTCCAGCGACGTGCCGCCCCCGGCTGCGGACACTTCTCCGCTGTCCGGCGATCTCGCGGCTGTAAAGAATGCGATCGATCTCGCGCGCAAGGCCAAGACAAGCGAGGCGACCGCCGTAGAGAAAACGATCGGCGACCCGACGGCTCGGAAACTCGTTGAATGGTTCATCTTGCGCCATCCCGAGACCAACTCGAACTTCAGCCGATACGCGGCGTTCATCGCCGATAGCCCGGGTTGGCCGAGCATGGAGCTCATGCGGAAGCGGGCCGAAGCGCACCTATGGCAGGAGCGAAGCGACGCCGCCACCGTTCGCGGTTTCGTGGGCGATCAGCCGATTAGCGCCAAGGGCCGCTTCGCGCTCGCGCGGGTGCTACTCGCCGAAGGCGATCGTGACGGCGCCGGAAGCTTGGTTCGCCAGTCCTGGCGGTCTGATGAATTGTCGGAGCGCTTCGAGGCCGATGCGATGGAGCTATTCCGCGACCTGCTGACGCGCGAGGACCATCGTGCGCGGATGGACAAGCGCATCGGCGCCAAGGATCTTGCTGGCGCCAAGCGCGCGGCGCAGCGCATTGGCAGCGACGAGCTTGCGATCGTAAAGGCCTGTGCCGCGGGCAACGCCGACAAGGCGCTCGATGTGCTCAACGCGGTTCCGGCCGAGGCCCGCGGCGATCTCGGCTACACGCTTTGCCGCATGCGCTGGATGGTACGTCACGATCGTATCGACGACGCAACTCGTCTAGTGCTGTCGGCAGCGCCGCAGAATATGGCGCTGCAGGACACCGACGAGTGGTGGCGCGAGCGGCGGAGTCTCGCCCGCAAATTGCTCGACCAGGGCAAGTCCGAAGCCGCCTACCAGGTCGTGCGCGGCGCCGCGCTGCCGGCCAGCGAACATTACCGCGCCGATTTCCATTTCATGTGCGGCTGGATCGCCCTGCGCTACCGCAACGACCCCGCGACGGCACGGACCCACTTCGCCAATATTGACGACGGATCAGTCAATCCGATTGTGCTGGCGCGGGCGAACTACTGGCGTGGTCGCGCCGCCGAAGCGATCGGCCAGCAAGCGGAGATGCGCGCCTTCTATGAAACTGCCGCACGCTATCCCACCGCCTATTACGGCCAACTCGCGCGCGCGAGCCTCGGCCTTGACCGGATCGAGCTGCGCCCGCCCGCGGGGGCTAGGCTCTCAGACGATGCCGCGATTGCGGACGAACGCGTGCGTGCTGCCGAGATGCTTTATGCGCTCGGCGAGCGCGACGTGATTCTCTATTTTGCCGCTGATCTCGCCGAACAGAGTAAGGACGCCGCGCTGCTGGTAGCTCTCGGCGAGCTCACCGGACGCCATAATGATGCGCGCGCCATGTTGCAAATCGGCAAGCCGGCGCTCGCCCGCGGGCTTGCGCTCGACAACTACGCCTTCCCGACCATTGGAATCCCGCAGCACAGCCCGATCGGCCCCGAGATTGAGCGCAGCGTCATCTATGCGGTCGCACGCACCGAGAGCGCGTTCGACCAGCGCGACAAGTCGCCGGCCAATGCGGTCGGTCTGATGCAGGTCACGTCGGAAGCCGGACGCGACACCGCCAAGCGATTCGGCGTCGCCTATGATTGGGACCGGATGGTCTCTGATCCCGTCTATAATACGCAAATGGGCGCGGCGGAACTCAGCGCGTTGCTGAAGGAATATGCGGGCTCTCACATCATGACCTTCGCCGGCTATAACGCCGGCCGGGGCCGCGTTCGCGACTGGTTGAAATTATACGGAGATCCGCGGGATCCCAATGTGGATGCCATCGACTGGGTGGAGCGCATTCCGCTCTCCGAAACTCGGAACTATGTCCAGCGCGTCATGGAGAACCTGCAAGTCTATCGCGTTCGATTTGACAGCGCCGCGTCGGTGATGGCGAAGTCCGGTCAGCGTCCGGCGGCTTCGCAGGAGGTCAAGTCGGCGTCTCCTGACATCGGCTCCCTGATGGATATCACAGCGCCGCTATAGAGTTCAGATTGGCGTCGGTCGCTAAATGCAGCCATCGTGCGCCATCATCAATCTGAGTCCGAGGCCCATTCCAATGCCGATTGACATTCTGTTAATCGGCGTGAGGTCCCGACGCCGATCGGTGAGCCAAGCTATTGATCTACCAAGTGGTGGAGGGGTCAATCTTGGACGCTTATTTACAAGCGCCCTCTCGGCGATGCCGCATCTGTCTACTTGAAGTCGGCGTCAGTTTTTGCCAGTTTTTGCCATGTCCAGATCATCTATTTTCAAGTTCACGAAATGCTTCTATCTCGGAGCAAACCGTCACGGCAAACTCCGTCAGTTGATTCGACTAACCGCGCTATGGCTGGATTTCATCCCGATGAACGACGACTTTTCGGAACCGTCATCGCGATTGCGACGATGGCGATGACTACCATCACTACGTTGAACATTAGCGCCATGCTGGCGGCGAAGCGGACGTTGACGTTGTCAGTCCTTCCCATCGCGATATCGGCAATGGCGCCGAGGCCTTGCAAATGGCTCAGGCCCGTGAAGATCGCAGCGGAAATCGCGACCCCGAAGGCCGCGCCGAGCGATGAGGCCATCTTATAAATTCCGGAAGCCGATCCCGCCTTGTTTTGCGGAACATTGGACAGGGCTGCGTCGGTGGACGGCGTGGCGTAGAGACCCAGTCCGATTCCAAAAAGGGTGAATCCGATGAAGGCCGCGATGAGATATTCGCGAGCCAGCAGGAAGGTGAAGGTGGTTAGTGAAATCCCCGCAGCAGTGATCCAGCAACCGATCAGCATCGGTTTCCGCGGTCCCATCTTCTGCAAAAGTTTTTCGCCGACCCGGATCGTAGATAGAATGGCAATCAGGTCCCCGGCGGTCAACAGACCCGATTGCAGCGAGGACAAGCCGGCCTCCTGCTGAACCAGCGTCAACGTCACCAGCAAAGTCCCGGCTGCGCCGTTGAGCAGGAAGTTCGACAGTGTTGCGCCGGTAAACGTGGTGTTGCGAAACAGCGTGAGGTCCACGAAGCCGGACTTGCTGCTGGATTCAATCTTGAGGAATGCGACCGCCGAAATGACGAACAGGGCCGCCAGAAGGAGCACTATCCGGCTCGACCAGCCCAATGCCGAGCCTTGCCCGATTACGACGTTCACGGCCACCATGGCGACAATGAACGTGACCAGTCCGAACCAGTCAAAGGACTTGCGTTCCTTCGTTTCGACCTTACTCTCCGGAGTGCCCCTGATCAGCAGAAAACTAGCGATCGCCACGGCGATCGACATCCAGAAGATCCAGCGCCAGCCCATCGTCGACGCGACGAGGCCGCCGAAAAGCGCACAGACGCCCGATCCGCCCCACGAACCGATGGACCAGAAACTCAACGCCCGCTGGCGTTCCTTGTCCGAGAAATAGGCCTTCATCAACGCCAATGTCGCCGGCATGATGCAGGCCGCGGAAATCCCCTGGATGATGCGCCCCGCCAACAGGAACATGGCGGTACCGGGCGGCGAGAGCGCGATCAGAAGCGAACCCAGGATACTCAAGGCGAGGCCGATATAGGTCAGCTTGACCCGGCCGAACTGGTCGGCCAGTCCGCCGGCGACGACGATAAATATACCCGAAAACAGTGCGGTGATGCTGACTGCGATGTTGCTCTCGCTGTTGGTGATGTGCAGGTCGTCGCGCATGGTCGGCGCGACGTTCAAGGTCGTCTGGGCAAAGAGCCAGAAGGTAACAACCGCCAAGACAATTCCCAGGATCAAGCGGTTGGTGCCTTCGTAGGTCGGTGGCGCGGTGAGGCTCAAGGTCGCGTCGGCCATTTGGACATCCTCGTTATTGTTGAAGTGAATCCCTGGACGGCGAGAGGCGAACCGGGATTCGGAGCAACCGGGCCGTCACACGGAAGGCCTCCTCACTGGAGTATATCTAGAGGTCCATGCCGGTAGATCCGGCCGCCCTTCATGACGAAGTCCACCTTCGCCGTGGCGGCAATATCCTCCAAGGGATCTCCCGGCATCGCGACGATGTCGGCCCGCCGGCCCGGCGCAATTGCACCGAGATCATCGCGCTGCAACAGTTCCGCCGCGACGCTTGTGCCTGCCTTCAGCGCGCGCGCGGGAGCGAGACCCGCCGCCACCATCGCCTGAAACTCGAGAACGCCTTCGCTGAACGGGAACATGCCGCAATCCGTTCCAAAGGCTACTTTCGCCTTGCTTCGCGCGATGCGTCTTTGCGCGTCCTCGATCGCTGCGACGTCGCGGCGGAATTTCCAGACCGCGTGCTCGGGAAGCTTACCTGCCACAAGAAGCGC
>ORJL010913169.1_pt1 | contig 20554 bp, 19 predicted proteins | sample 1779941 | NCBI WGS metagenome assembly ORJL01 (sample SAMEA104232317, study PRJEB22302) | groundwater metagenome | biome: forest; feature: aquifer; material: groundwater | place: USA | collected 2011-08-07 | depth 5.8 m | reverse complement strand
TGTCCAGTGCTTCTTAAGATACTGTTTATCGACTGATTTAAAAAATATTTATAAAAGATTCAGAGGATGGGTCGCCTTACAAAAGAAGTGTTTCATCTATTGACTAAAATATCAATTGGTGACCCCTTGACTGCATGACCCCTTGACTGCAACAGGAAGTATAGTCAAGTACGCCTACGATGGCCTCGGCCGGCGCATTCAGAAGGACGTGAACGGTGTAAAAACAAATTACGTCTACGACAACGAAGACATCGTGGCGGAATACAACACCAGCAATGTCTTGCAGGCAACCTATCTGCACGGCCCGGGGATCGACGAGCCGATTCGCATGACTCGCGGCGGGCAAGATTACTATTATCACGCGGACGGGCTAGGCTCCATCACGGAACTGACCAACTCCACCGGCGCTGTCGTCCAGACCTACGAGTACGATGCGTTCGGAAATATTGTTGAGCAAACTCCTGCCCGCCGAAGCTTCAGCGAAGGCGGGGGCGCCCTCGTGAATCCGTTTACGTATACGGGTAGGGAGTTCGATTCGGAGAGTGGATTGTTTTTTTATCGTAACAGATATTACGATTCAAGTATAGGGCGATTTTTACAAGAGGACCCCTCCCACCAATTGCATGCAAATGGTATTCCTTACCTGCTACCTACTTTCTTAAAAACACCTCAAAAATTAAATAGTTATATTTATGTCGGCAACAATCCAATTAACCTTCTAGATCCATTGGGATTGGACGCTTGCTCTTTTGCTCCTGATAAACCTTGTGGTTTTGATTTCGTTGAGGCTTGCGAGGGACATGATCTTTGTTGTGCCTGCACAGGAGATAGGAAAATGTGTGCCGATTTATTTTATGATGACATTCTTGAGGAGTGTAGTAAGCTCAAAGATCCAAAGGAGCGCAAAAAATGCGCAGATCTTGCTGTAATTTATTCCGACTTTGCGTTCTATTGTAAAAAGAATAAACCATATTGTTCTAGTAAAGGAGGAGAAGCAAAATGAGATATTCTCGATTAATATTTTGGGGTTTTATTCTTTTAGGATTCATTTTACCTTTTCTGATAGAGGCTGTTGTACTCTTAATTTTCTTGCCTAACGAGTTAATAGGGAATTTTAAAGAAAATTATAGAAATTTTTCACAAGACCTCTTAATTGGTATCATGTTATGGACATGGATTACTTTACCATTTTTTATTTTCTCAATCATTTACAATATTAAAACGAAAATTAAAGTGCCGGAGAACTTTTTTGTACCTAAAAGTTCTGTATTTGGGCTGAGTGGTTTTGGGGCGGTAATTTTAATTGTACAAACATTTGGTTATTTTGATACCTATCTTTCTGTTTATAGAATCAAACCAAATTATTCGCCTTGTGTAGCATCGGGACTTGGACTGCTATTTCTGCCTTTTTATACGCTAGCCCTGTCTCCACTAGGCTATTTAACTGGCTGGTTAATCGCCAGGAAAAAGGACAGAAAGAATAAAATAGGGACAGACACTAATTTCGCTCTTTGACATCGAAGACATTGTAGTGGAATACGCCATCTACTCCCGACGCCCTGCGGGGTCGGGATAAATTTAGAAGATTCAGGGACAACTATGAACACAACAAAATTTAAAAGCAAATACCTCATTCCGTCAACCCGATTAAGAAATTGGGATTATGCCGGTGAGGGTATGTATTTTGTCACCATATGCACCAAAAATCGCCAAGGTTATTTTGGTAATATTGAAAAGGACAAAATGCAATTATCTCCCATGGGTGAAATCGTCCAGAAATGTTGGATGGAAATCCCGGTACATTTCCCGTTTGTCACGTTGGATGAATTTATCGTTATGCCCAATCATATTCACGGGATTATTATAATCAATAAAAATGCAATCGTAGAGACGCCCCATTGGGGCGTCTCTACATCCGTATCAACAACCCAACCCAATTCCCATCATATCGAAAACAAAATCGGCGGGTTCAATCCAAATTGGAAACCGAATTCGTTAGGTTCGATCATAAACCAATTTAAATCCATTTGCACAAAACAAATTCGCAAATTATATAAACCCAATTTCGCCTGGCAACCCCGTTTTTATGACCACGTTATTCGCAAGGAAAATTCCTGCGCACATATCCGGCAATATATTCTCGAAAATCCCCTAAAATGGGATATGGATAATAATAATCCATTACGGGACAGCGTGATTTAAAACTCCTTTGCCATTCCCTCCCAAATATGCTACCATGACCAAATCTATGGCGCAAACACAAGAGGAGCTGTCCCTTAAAAAGTCAGATATCTGGAAGGTCTTTGATGAAATTTCACCGACGTATGACCTTTTGAATCACTTTTTGTCCTTTGGCCTCGATATTCACTGGCGCGGGCAGCTTACCAAATTCCTGCCGCGCGGTGAGAATCTTCGATTCCTCGATTTAGCCACCGGCACCGCGGATGTTCCAATCCTTTTATGCGCAAAAATAAAAAATAGTGTCTGTCCCTATTTTCTTGGGGTTGATCTGGCGGATAAAATGCTAGAAATTGGCCGAAAAAAAATCGCGCGAAAAAATTTAGCTGATAAAATTTCCCTCAAACACGCGGACGCGCACAATCTGCCTTTTGAGGCCAACACATTCGATTGCGCGACCATGGCCTTTGGTATTCGAAATATGCAGGATCCGCTTTTGGTTTTACAACAGATTTATCGCGTGCTCAAAACAGAAGGCCGCGTGCTGATTTTGGAATTTTCTTTGCCGCGAAATAAAATCTGGCAAAAATTTTATCTTTTTTATTTAAGAAAAGTGGTCCCGATTTTAGGAGGCCTCTTCTCAGGGAACCTTAAGGCCTACCGTTACTTAAATCAGACGGTTGAAACATTTCCTTACGGCCGTGAATTTTGTTCACTCTTGAAGCAAGCGGGGTTTAAGGAAACGGCCGCGCATCCTTTAATGGGTGGGGTGGCAAGTATTTATGCAGGAGAGAAATGATTACTCTTTTTCGTTCTCACATCGGAATTTTAAAAGCGAAATTCCGATTCCCCGTTGCTTTCTTACGAAAGCAATGCACGGGGGACAAGATAGGCACTAATTCCGATGTGACCCCTGTGCTTGCTTTGCGAAGCAAAGCTACAGGGCCCGAAGGGAAGATAGTGCACGAGCGTAGCGAGTGCCTATCTTGGAATACAATCTTTTCGCACAAAGACGCCCAAGAGTTTATCGCCAAGCAGTTGGGCCAGCTTCTCTCTAAAGTAGAAGTCGTCGGGACATTAAATAAAATCCTGCGCTTTGAACTGCCTTGTGAACCGCTTAATCTTTTAAATTGGTTGAACAACCAGAGGCTCGAGCATAAATTTTACTGGTCAAGCAGGGAAAGTGATTTAGAAGTCGCTGGTGTTGGCCTCGCAGATTGCATTAAAGGAAATGGAGACGTTGACTTTAAACAGATTTTTGAGCATATCGAAGAACGTCTCTCGGAGCGCAACCCCCATCTTCGGTATTACGGAGGGATTGAGTTTAACAGCAGGGCCTATCATTTTTTCATCCCCCGGTTTGAAGTCCTGCGCGTTGGCGAAGAGTGGTTATTTGCCTTAAATATTTCTTTCGAAGATATTAAAGAATTTGAAATAAAAAGAACCCTGGAAGAATTACAGAATTTAAATTTTACCTCGCAAGAGTTGCCCAGCGAGATGCCGCAAAACATGGGGCAGAAGAGTGATCCAGAAAGACAAGAGTGGGAAAAGATTTTTAACCAGGCCAAACAATATATAGAAGAAAGGACGCTGCAAAAAATTGTCCTGGCCAGAAAAACCACGTATGAATTTGCCGGGCCGCTTAATCCCTGGATCATTTTAAATTCCCTTAAAGAAAAAACTCCGCAATGCTTTCATTTTTGTTTAATGCCTGATTCCCAAACCGCCTTTCTTGGCGCCTCGCCCGAGCGGTTATACCGGCGAGAAGGAGTAAATCTTGAAACGGAAGCGCTGGCTGGCACTAAATCAAGAGGGGAAAATACTTTTGAGGATGAACAGCGCGGGAAAGATCTTCTTTCTTCTCCAAAAGACAAACAAGAACATTTTTTTGTAGTAAAATTCATTAACGAAACCCTGCAAAAAATTTGCTCCTGTGTGAACCAGGATAAAGGACCCAAACTTCTTAAACAGAACGCCGGTTACCATTTGCTTACAGGGTTTCAAGGGATCCTTAATCTCAACGTGGATGACGCGGCCATTCTTTCTGTGCTTCATCCCACACCGGCGGTGGGCGGCTACCCTCAAGAAAACGCCTTGCGGTTGATTCAGGAACTCGAACCCTTTGAGCGCGGCTGGTACGCCGGGGCCATGGGATTTGTCGGACAGGAAACGGCTGAATTTTGCGTGGCGATCCGCTCGGGGGTTATCTCTGACAACAAACTTTCCTTGTTCGCGGGGGCGGGCATTGTCAGTGAATCAACAGCGGATGAAGAATGGGAAGAGATTGAAGCCAAAATACGGAGCTTTGGAATATGAAATTAACACAGGCGCCTAATTTAAATCACCTCTGGGCGGGGCTCATGGTCGAAGAGTTTATCCGCAACGGCGTTGATTATTTTTGCATTTCGCCGGGCTCACGGTCATCGCCATTGGTCTGCGCCGTGGCAGCTAACCCTCGCGCTAAAACATTTGTTCACTTTGATGAACGAGGCCTGGCGTTTCACGCCTTAGGATATACCAGCGCCGCTAGAAAACCGTGCGTCTTAATCTGCACATCAGGGACCGCCGCGGCCAATTTTTTCCCGGCCATTGTTGAGGCCTCGAAAAGGAAGCTTCCCTTAATTATCCTTACGGCGGACCGTCCGCACGAATTACGGTTCACCGGGGCTAATCAAACCATTGATCAGATCAAAATGTTTGGCGATTACGTACGCTTCTTTTTCGACATGCCCACGCCCACCAAGGATATTGCCCCTGAATTTATTTTAACGACGATCGATCAAGCCATTTTCCGCGGTCAGGGTGAGCTTCCCGGGCCCGTGCATTTAAACTGCCCGTTCAGGGAACCTCTGGCGCCGATTGCTACGAAGGAAAAATTTACCGCTTACTTACAATCCATTCAAAAATGGAATAAGGCAGGTACTCCTTACACAAAATATGTCACGCCAGAAAGAAATATTAACGCGCGGGAAATAGAAAATGTGATTCGTATCCTTGAGTCCTCAAAAAAAGGATTGATTGCCGTTGGGAAACTTTCCTCTGCCCAAGAAGGGGAGACGGTCTTAAAATTAGCCCAAAAATTAAACTGGCCGATTTTTCCGGATATTACTTCCGGCCTGCGGCTGGGATGCGTCCACCAAAATGTCATTTCTTATTTTGATCAAATTCTTCTGCAAAAAAATTTGACTAAACCTGACTGCGTTTTACATCTAGGCGGACGGATGACTTCCCAACGTTTTTACGATTATATCTCAAAAGCCGCGCCTCAAAATTATATTACCGTGCTGAATCATCCCCTGCGTAACGATCCTTTGCATTCTGTGAGTTTACGCCTCCAGGCTAAGGTTGATATTTTTTGCAAAGGAATAGAAAAAAATATCTCGAAGAAAAAAGAGTCGGCCTTTTTAAAATTATTTCAAAGAGCTAATCAGAAGGCGGCGCAGCGATTAGATCAATCTTTAGCCTCGTTTAGTGAAGCCAGTGTTGCTCGAGGGCTCTCGAAGATACTTCCTCAAAACAGCGGATTATTTTTAGCGAGCAGTCTTCCCATCCGGCACATGGATAGGTACGCGGTCCCGAATGGAAAGAAAGTGATTGTCAGTTCTAATCGCGGGGCGAGCGGGATTGACGGAACCATTGCCTCGGCCGCGGGATTCGCGCAAGGGCTGCGAAGGCCGACGACATTACTTATCGGCGACTTAGCTTTCTTACACGATTTAAATTCGCTCGCCATGCTCAAAAATTTAACGACCCCTTTTGTCATCGTTGTGCTCAACAATAATGGGGGAGGGCTGTTTTCCTTGCTGCCGATTGCCCGTTATGAAAATAAAGATATTTTCAAGCGATTTTTTCTAACGCCGCACGATCTTCACTTTGAAGCCGTATCAAAAATGTTTAAATTAAACTATGTTTTCCCTCAAACTAAAGATAATTTTCTGACTGCTTATCAATATGCTTTAAAAAACAATAGTCCCGCAGTTATTGAAATTAAAATAAATCAAAAAGAGAACCCCTCAAATTTATAAACTTTAAATCATATTTGAAAATTTTAAACAATTTATGCTAAACTGAATGTCATTATGAACAAGCAAAAACAAATCTGCTGGATTAAATGTATGGCTTTCACCGATATCAAATACCACAAGGCCCAAGGAATCGCCAAGATTACGATTAATCGGCCTCAGGTAAGAAATGCCTTCCGTCCCTTAACCGTTAAAGAAATGTCGCAAGCCCTCGAAGATGCCCGTGATGACCACAACATTGGCGTGATTATTTTAACCGGCGAAGGCAAGGAAGCCTTCTGTTCCGGTGGTGACCAAAGAATAAGAGGAGAGGCCGGCTATAAAGATCAGGATGGCGTGCATCGGCTCAACGTGCTGGACTTTCAGCGTCAGATTCGCACCTGCCCTAAACCGGTTATTGCCATGGTTGCCGGTTATGCCATCGGCGGCGGGCACGTCCTGCACCTCATTTGCGATTTAACCATTGCCGCGGATAACGCGATTTTTGGCCAGACCGGTCCGAAAGTTGGATCTTTCGATGGCGGATATGGCGCCAGCTATCTGGCACGAGTCGTTGGCCAAAAAAAGGCGAGAGAAATTTGGTTTCTCTGCCGCCAATACAATGCCAAACAAGCCCTGGAAATGGGCCTGGTCAATTGTGTCGTTCCTTACAAAAAATTAGAACAAGAAACCATTCGCTGGTGCCAGGAAATTTTAGCGAATTCCCCGATGGCCATCCGCTGCCTCAAAGCCGCTCTTAACGCCGACTGCGATGGGCAGGCCGGTTTACAGGAATTAGCCGGCAACGCCACGATGCTTTTTTATATGACCCAGGAAGGGCAGGAGGGACGCAACGCTTTCCTTGAGAAACGAAAACCAAATTTTTCTAAATTCCCAAGACGACCCTAATGTTAAATTCCAAATCCCCCTGGCTGCTAGCCATTCGTCCCAAAACACTTCCCGCCTCCATTAGTCCGGTACTCATCGGGACAGCGATGGCGGCAGGAGACGGTATCCATCATTTGCCTACCGCTTTTTTATGTTTTCTCGGCGCTCTCCTTATTCAAATCGGGACAAACTTGGCCAATGACTATTTTGATTTTAAAAAAGGCGTCGATACCTCGGATCGCAGAGGCCCTGTCCGTGTCACTCAGGCTGGACTCATTAAACCCTGGCAGATGGTTATCGCTATTCTTATAACCTTTAGTTTATCCGCTCTGATTGCCTATATTTTATATTTAAGAGGAGGGTGGCCCATCGCGGTGATTGGAATCTCAGGAATCCTTTGCGGAATTTTTTATACAGCCGGACCAAAACCATTGAGCGCTTTAGGATTAGGGGACATCTTCGTTTTGATTTTTTTCGGACCCGTCGCGGTGGCCGGGACATATTACGTGCAATCCTTTGAAATAAATTTAGCCGTTATTTTAGCCGGGCTGGCGCCGGGGCTTATTTCCACCGCCATTCTAACGGTTAACAATTTGCGCGACCAGGGAACCGATCAAAAAGCCGGAAAAAAAACCCTGGCGGTCCGTTTTGGCTATACCTTTGCCCAGATGGAATTCTTTTATTGTATCGTTGGCGCCGCGCTCATTCCCATTCTTATTTATGCCATCATCCAAGATCATCTACCTATTCTCTTTTCCAGCGTGATCATTTTCTTTGCCGGACCACTTTTAAAAAATGTTTTTAATCCTGTCGACTCAAATTCTCTGAATCAAGTCTTACATTCCACCGGAAAACTTTTACTGATCTACAGTGTTTTATTCTCCCTGGGCTGGATTCTATGAAAATTACATCCTTTGATATTTATGAATACGCGCTTGTCTTAAAACAACCTTTGTATATCCGCGGGAAAACCCACGCTTCTTCGCGTCAGGGTTTCATCATTCATCTTAAATCAGAATCCCATGAAGGCTTGGGAGAAACCGCTCCGCTGCCCGGGATCAGCCGGGAAAGTCTTGAGGACGCTAAAAAACAATTAATATCTTTAAAATCTAGTTTTTTAAATCAGCCGTTACCCGAACACCTCGAAAAATTAAACGGCAAATTCAGGGATTGGCTGGGAACAGAACTTAAACCTTCGGTCCAATTTGGATTTGAAACAGCCATTTTAAATCTGATCGCCAGCAGTAAAAATCTTCCTTTGCATCGATTGCTCACTCATTCTTTCCATGATCACATTCGCGTGCATGGCCTCTTACAGGGATCTAAATCAGAAATCCTTGAGCAGGCAAAAAAACTGATTGACCAGGGGTTTCATGAATTAAAATTAAAAGTAGGAAGCAATTTGCAAGAAGACATTGAGAAAGTTCAGGCCCTCAACGCCCTGACCGCAGATGCCGCGCTTCTGCATCTGGACGCCAACCAGGCCTGGAATTTAAATGACGCGGTCACATTCGGCCATGAAGTGGGATTGGCCGCGGTTGATTACATTGAAGAGCCATTTAAAAATATAGAACACATCCCTGATTTTTTTAATAAGACAACCATTCCCGTTGCCCTCGATGAATCTTTGCTTAAAGTAGGGCTTAAAGATATCCGGGCACTGGATGGGGTGGACATTCTTATCCTTAAACCAACGCTCCTGGGAGGAATTGAAAAAGCCTACGCCTTGATGGAGGAAACCAAACGCCTGGGGATTGTGTGCCTGATCAGCTCTTCTTACGAATCGGGTATTGGGATACTGGCCTTAGCAAATCTGGCTGGATGCACCACCCGTGATCGCAGCGCTGGGCTCGATACTTTAAAATTTTTCAAAGAGGACATCTTAAAAGAACCTTTTAAAATTGAACATGGCAAAATGGATATCAGCCAAAGACACCTGGCGATGAAAGATATCCGTTTGGACATGCTTCAAAAAATTACCTAATCCCATGCCGTGGATTAACTGCCCTTTACAAACTAACGCCCAGAAGTCCCCTCATCAGACCGCCATCATCGCCGGTAAACAAAGAATTTCTTACGCGCAATTCCATTCGGCCGTTAGCTTAGCCCAAGAATGGCTTAAGGCCAAAAACATTCACAATTATAGCCGCGTGGCTATCATCGCTCCTAATAGTGTGGATTATCTAATCACTCTGTTGGCCTTGTGGCGACAAGGGGCGGTGGCTTGCCTGATGAATCCAAAGCTGCCCGCTGAGGCTATCCAAACCCAGTTAAAGCAAATCGATTGCAATCATGTTTTTACACAAAATCAGATGGTAGTCGCACCCTTTAGGGTGCGCAACCGCGGGCTAAAGCCCGCGACTACCGCCAAGAATAAATATAATCTCAACCAAAACGCCACGATTCTTTTTACTTCCGGAAGCAGCACCCAGCCTAAAGCCGTCATGCACACTTTCGGCAACCATTACTACAATGCCTTAGTCTCCAATGAACATATCGCGCTTAAAAAAGGGGATCGCTGGTTATTATCTCTACCTTTATATCATGTCAGCGGTTTAGGAATTTTATTTCGGGCCCTCTTGGCTGGGGCCACCGTTGTTCTTCCATCCAAAAAAGAACCCCTTGAAGAAAGCATCCAAAAATATCAGATCACGCATATTTCACTTGTCCCCACCCAGTTGTATCGGTTATTGCAGAATAAAAAATTTAAACCACCTTCACTCAAAGCTATTTTATTGGGTGGAGCACCTATTCCCGAAAATCTTTTAGAGGAAGCGGCCCGCCGAAGGTTGCCGATTTATATCACGTATGGCCTGACGGAAATGGCTTCGCAAGTAGCCACGTCAGCGAAGAATAGAAGGGAAGAGGCCAAAATTTTGAAATACCGTCAGGTGAAAATTTCTTCCGGTGAAATTTTAGTCAAAGGGAAAACTTTATTTAAAGGGTATGTCAAAGGCCGCAGAATTTCTCTGCCTACTGATAAAGACGGTTGGTTTAAAACAGGGGATTTAGGAGTTTTAGCAAAGAATCATCTTCGAATTTTAGGGAGAAAAGATAATATGTTTATTTCCGGAGGAGAAAATATTCAACCCGAGGAGATTGAGCAGTATCTTTACCAAATAAAAGAAATCGAGCAGGCCGTGGTTGTGGCGAGGGAAGATAAAAAATTTGGATTTCGTCCCGTGGCCTTTGTTAAAATGCGGATGAATAAAGGGTTGAATGCCGAAAAGATTAAAGACTATTTAAGGAAATTTTTACCTTCCTTTAAAATCCCCGATCGATTCTACGGCTGGCCTGCCCTGGCTGACAGGCCAGGGCCACGAGAGCAAAAGAACAAAGGTCTCAAGGCAAACCGGCTAAGCCTTACGCGAAGCTTGCTCTTCTCTCAATAACTCTTCAATTTTTTCCCGCATCTCTCTGGGAATAGGAATTTTCTGACGAGTTTTTTTATCAATGGTCACATGCACGGTCTGGGCCGTCCCCACTAATTCTTGTTTGGTGTTAAGGAGTTTATAAGAGAGAGTAAGCGAGGTCTGACCGACACCAGAGACAGTCACTTGAATCTCAATAAGATCTCCTACGAATAACGGCATTTTGTAATCCGCTTCCGCGTGCACAATAGGAAGAAAAAAATCTTTTGTTCTAATTAAATCCGGAAACCCAAACCCAATTGTTTCTAACAGCCCTTCATAGGCATCGTGAACCATCTTAAACTGCTGGCTAAAAAAAAGAATTCCCGCCGCATCGGTTTCGTGCAATTTTATTTTGGTTTGATAGGTATACATTCATTTTCTCCTTTTTATGACGGCTGTAATTTCTAGAAAATTATTATACCAAATAGATATACGTATGTGTTGACAAAAATTTTAAATAAAGTAAGATAAATTTCGCTTTCAAGAGAAAGGAGAAATCATGAAACCAAAAGCTTGGATTGCGGAATTTATTGGAACATTCGCGTTAATTTTTGTAGGTGTGGGAGCCATTGCCGGCAATTATTTAAATGGAGGGGAAACAGGATTAGTCGGCATTGCTCTAGCGCATGGTTTAACCATTGCGGTTATGATCAGTGCTACGATGGCCGTGAGCGGCGGGCACCTTAACCCGGCGGTGACGATTGGACTTCTGTGCGCGAAAAAAATCGATGCGGTCAATGCTGTCGGCTATGTCGTTGCTCAATGCCTTGGAGCCATTGCCGCGGCGTTCTTAATTAAACTTTGCATTCCAATGGAAGCTTTATCGGCCGTAGGCATGGGGACACCGGCCTTAGGAGCGAATATTTCCGTCGGAATGGGACTTATCACTGAGATTATCTTGACTTTCTTTCTGGTTTTTGTTGTTTATGGGACAGCTGTGGATCAACGCGCTCCCAAAGTTGGAGGATTATTTATTGGGTTAGCGGTTACTTTAGATATTCTGATCGGCGGGCCAATCACCGGGGCCGCGATGAACCCCGCGCGTCATTTAGGACCAGCCTTGCTGGGTGGCGGACTTCAGAATCTTTGGCTCTATTGGGTTGGCCCCGTTTTAGGCGGAATCTTAGCCGCTTTGTGTTACAAAAAATTCTTAGAATAAAATCGTATCCTTTATGAAAGGAGAACAGATATGTCTACAACAGCCACACGAGTTACCATGAAAGGAAATCCTGTTAATCTCGCCGGGAAAGAGCCGCAAATTGGGCAGCCTGCTCCCGAGGCCGTATTAACAGCCAATGATCTTTCCGAAGTTAAACTTTCCTCATTTCAAGGAAAGAAAATCATTCTTTCTGTCGTTCCTTCTCTCGATACTCCCGTCTGCGATTTACAAACCAAAAGATTCAACAAGGAAGCTTCCAGCTTAGCAGATACCGTTATTCTTACCGTCAGCATGGATTTGCCTTTCGCCCAGAAGCGCTGGTGCGGGGCAGCAGGAAGTGACAAAGTGAAAACTTTATCCGATCACCGTCAGGCTTCCCTGGGACAAGCGTATGGGGTGCTCATTGAGAATTTAAGATTGTTAACGCGGGCTATTTTTGTTATTGACAGCCAGGGAATTCTGCGCTACAAACAAATTGTTCCTGAAATTACCCAGGAACCGAATTACGAAGAAGTTTTAACCGCAGTTAAAAAATTATAAAAGGAGAACAATATGGCATTTACCTTACCTAATTTACCCTATGCCTTTGACGCCCTGGCGCCTCATATTGATGCGAAAACCATGGAGATCCATCATGGAAAGCATCATGGCGCGTATATTAATAATCTTAACAAAGCCATCGAGGGGAAAAAAGACCTGGAATCAAAATCCATCGAAGACTTGATTGCGAACATTAATGCCCTTCCGCAGGAAATCCGTGGTGCTGTTCGAAATAACGGGGGAGGTCACTACAATCACTCTTTGTTCTGGACGATTCTAGGACCAAAAGCCGGCGGCACACCGGCCGGAGAATTAGCTGAGGCCATCAATAAAGAATTCAGCAGTTTCGATGCCTTCAAAGAAAAATTCGCCAACGCCGCCTTAACCCGTTTTGGCAGCGGCTGGGCGTGGCTGTGTGTCAGCGCTGGTAAACTTTCCGTTTGCTCCACTCCTAATCAAGATAATCCTTTAATGGATGTTGCTGAATGCAAAGGAATTCCTATTTTGGGAATTGATGTTTGGGAACATGCTTATTATTTAAATTATCAAAACCGCCGCGCTGATTACATCGCCGCTTTTTGGAATGTTGTCAATTGGGATGCCGTAGCCAAACGTTTTGCGTCTACATTTTCAACGGTGAAAAAATAACCAATTTTATTTTTAAAAAAATGATTGACGGTTTTTTGTCCTATGATACTATATGTGGTATAGTAAATAATTTTACATACGATATATTGTATATGGAGGATTATTCCTTATGCCTAAAGAAATGATAACCCCTCATCAAGCCGACCTTAAGGTTCAAAAAAGAAACGGCCAGATTGTCGCGTTCAACGAATTGCGTATTACCAAAGCCATTGGCAACGCCTTTAAGGATCAAATTAATTTACCTCGGGAAGCGGAATTACCTGTCGAGGCATTAAAAAATGTAGAAAAAGTGTCGCAATGCGTGCTGTCCGCTCTTTACGCGCGCGGCCGGCAAAGAGATTATTTGACAGTGGAAGATATCCAGGATGAGGTTATCCGCCAGCTTTTTGAGAATGGCTGCAAAGAAGCGGCGGAATTATACGCGAATTACCGTAAACAGCACGCCGCCCGGCGCTCGCTTTTTGAATTATATTCGACCACCAAACGTGACGGCAAAATCGTTTCCTTTAAACCGGAAAAAGTTACGATCGCCATTGCCAAAGTTTTTCGCGCCGCGAATAACGGTATCCTCACGGAAGAATTATTAAAAAAATCCCGCGAATTATCGGACAATGTCGTTTCCGAAATTCGCCAGTTGTGGCCGGGAGGCAAATGCGTTCATATCGAAGAGATCCAGGATTTAGTCCAGAAAAATCTTATGAAGGCGGGATTTCATGAGGTGGCCAGACGCTTCATTGCTTACCGGGAAGAACGGGCCCAGGCCCGGCGGTCTAAACAAATTCAAGAAACTCCGGCCGCCTCTTCTTACGAATCGATAAAAAATTTAATCTACACCGCTAAATCCGGCGAACAGAAGACATTAAACTTAGCGGAAATCCAGTTTCAGATTGAAACCTGCATGGAAGGATTAGAAAATGTTTCTGCCAACGCCATCCTGCAAGAGGCGGCAAAAAATTATTACAACGGAATGCTCGAGGAAAAAATCGCGGCCTCCAATATTATGGCCGCGAAAACATTTTTGGAAACAGAACCCAATTACTCATTTGTGGCCGCGCGTTTATTACTTCTTAAAGAATATGAAGAGGCCTTAGGACATTGCGTGACTTTCGAAGGCATTAAAACCGAATACCCCGCGTATTTTTCCCACTATATTCACAAAGCGGTTGAACTGGAACTTTTAAGCCCCGACCTTCTCCAATTTGATCTTAAATTACTCGGCCACAGCCTCGCCCCTAGAAGAGATTTCTTATTCCGGTATATGGGACTGCAAACTCTTCATGACCGTTATTTCCTGCACTGGGAAGGAAGGCGTTTAGAATTACCACAAATTTTTTGGATGCGGGTCGCCATGGGATTAGCCAGAAAAGAAGGGGCCCAGCGTAATGAACGCGCCATCGAATTTTATAATGTCCTTTCCACATTTCGTTTTATCTCCTCGACGCCAACGTTGTTTAACTCCGGGACTAATCATCCCCAGCTATCTTCCTGCTTTTTAACGACCGTGGAAGATGATCTCAATCACATTTTTAAATGTATTCAAGATGACGCCATGCTCTCGAAGTGGAGCGGGGGGCTGGGAAATGACTGGACCAATGTTCGGTCCATGGGCGCCCGCATTAAAGGGACCAATGGAAAAAGTCAGGGAATTATTCCTTTCCTTAAAGTGGCCAATGACACGGCGGTTGCCGTGAATCAAGGCGGGAAACGTCAAGGAGCGATGTGCGCTTATTTAGAAGTCTGGCATTTGGATATGGAAGAATTTTTAGACCTTCGTAAAAATACCGGGGATGACCGCAGGCGTACCCACGACATGCATACGGCCGCCTGGATCCCAGATTTGTTCATGAAAAGGGTAAAAGAAAACAAGCCCTGGACACTTTTTAGTCCGCATGAGGTGCCGGATCTTCATCACATCTATGGGCATGCTTTTGAGAAGCGTTACGAAGAATATGAACAGATGGCCGAAGAAGGAAAAATTAAGCAAACTAAAAAAATACCGGCGATCGATTTATGGCGCCGAATGCTGAATATGCTTTTTGAGACCGGACATCCCTGGATTACGTGGAAAGATCCGTCGAATATCCGTTCGCCTCAAGACCATGCCGGAGTGGTTCACAGCTCTAATTTGTGCACCGAAATTCTTCTCAATACCTCTAAAGAGGAAACCGCCGTATGCAATTTAGGCTCTTTAAATCTTGAGACGCACACAACCGACAAAGGACTTGATCACGCAAAGCTTAAAGAAACGATTCAAACAGCCGTGCGGATGCTCGATAACGTTATTGATATTAATTTTTATCCTACCCTTGAAGCCAAAGCGGCTAACCAGCGCCATCGCCCTATCGGGCTTGGTCTCATGGGATTTCAGGACGCGCTTTTTATTCAAAACATCAGTTACGCCTCTTCCCAGGCTGTTGGCTTTGCTGACGAGAGCATGGAGGCCATTTCCTACTACGCTATTTTAGCCTCAATTGAATTAGCCACAGAACGCGGCGCTTATTTAAGTTACCGAGGTTCTAAATGGGACCGCGGGATTCTTCCCTTTGACACCTTAGAACTTTTGGAAAAGGAAAGAGGCGGTTACTTAAATGTGGACCGTTCCTCTAAAATGGATTGGACACCACTGCGCGAATCTCTTAAAAGATACGGCCTTCGCAACAGCCTTATCATGGCCATTGCCCCGACAGCGACCATCGCTAATATTACCGGTGTCACCGCTTCCATCGAACCGATTTATAAAAATATTTTCGTTAAGAGTAATTTATCCGGGGAATTTACCGTGGCCAATGAATATTTAGTGGCCGATTTAAAGAAATTGGGGCTCTGGGACCGCGAGATGATCGATGATTTAAAATATTTTGACGGCAGCATTCAAGAAATCGCGCGGATTCCTAAAGAACTCAGACAAAAATACGCGACCGCCTTTGAAATTGATTTTGAATGGATTATCGAAGCGGCCAGCCGACGGCAAAAATGGATTGATATGGGACAATCTTTAAATCTTTATCAAGCCAAACCCAGCGGCAAAAAGGTGAGCGAAATGTATATGCTGGGCTGGGAAAAAGGATTAAAAACCACCTATTATCTGCGTTCCATGAGCGCGACGCGTATTGAAAAAAGCACCCTCGACGCGACAAAATACGGCAACATTGTCGGCCAAAGAGAACGTGACGAATTCGGCCATGTGATCAGCGACAAACCCGCCGAACATCAGGGCCGGGCACAAACCGTTCAAACTAGTTTAAGCGTTGAACCTAAAGAAGATTGTGAGGCCTGCCAATGATTGAATCCTGTTTTCGCATGAGCAAAGAGAGAATGACCGCTGACAAGAAAAAGATCATCAACAATGATCGCACGGTGGACTGCAATCAGCTGGTTCCCATAAAATATAAATGGGCATGGAATTATTATCTGGACGGCTGTGCCAACCACTGGATGCCGACGGAGGTTTCCATGCAGAGGGATATTGAGCAATGGAGGGACCCGCTCGCCTTTAGCGCCGATGAACGCCATATTATCAAACGCACCTTTGGTTTTTTTGCTACCGCTGAGACACTTGTCGGTAACAATCTTGTTTTAGCCGTTTATAAACACGTGGATAATCCTGAAGCCCGGCAATACCTTCTAAGACAGGCCTTTGAAGAAGCTATTCATGTTCATGCCTTTCAGTACATCGTGCAGTCTCTATCCCTGGATGAAGCCGAGATGTTTAATATGTACAGAGAGGTGGAGGCGATTTACAACAAGGATGAATATGCCATGTCCTGCACCGATGGAGTCTTAGATCCTAATCTAAACACTAAGACAAAAGAGGGCCTTCAAAAATTTCTTAAGAATTTGGTAGGATTCTACGTCATCACCGAAGGCATTTTCTTTTACAGCGGCTTTGTCACGATGTTATCTTTCGGACGGCAGAATCGAATTCCCGGGACCTGCGAACAAATCCAATATATCCTGCGCGATGAAAGTATTCACATGAATTTTGGGATTGATCTGATTAACACGATCCGTGATGAAAATCACGGCATATGGGATAAACCTTTTGAAGAAAAAATTATTCAATTTATACTTAAAGCAGTGGAATTAGAACACAAGTATATTGAAGAATGCCTGCCGAATGGTATTTTGGGCCTTAACCAGAACCTTCTTAAAGAATATCTGCAGTATATCGCCGACAGAAGATTTGAAAGGCTGCGCCTGCCCAAACAATATGGCTCAAGCAATCCCTTCCCCTGGATGAGTGAAGTTATTGATCTAAAGAAAGAAAAAAATTTCTTTGAAACCAGGGTGACCGAATATCAAACGGGTGGAGCCCTGGAGTGGTAATATGCCCTGCTCCGATAGTTCATCCAGCATGGTCATTAAACTCGACGGGCAGGAAAATTTTCTTTCCTTCGAATACGCCAAGATTACCTGCGGGCAGGAAATTAGCGCTCAAACAGGCCTGTCGGATTATCTCAAAGGCAAAGACTTAAACACCATTCTTGACCTTCCCTTTGCCCAAGTTACTGCCAATCTTAAAATAAATGAAGAGGAGTCTCAATTTGTTTTGTATCTGGAATGGGCGGCTTTAAGAGCGGCCATCGCTCAGTATCTAGGAAGAGAGGATGAAGATTTAGACGCCGAACGCTGCCAGATCACGTCCATTGATTATACACAAGAGGGAATTGAAATTGCGGAAGTAATTTTACCACCTAAGGAGTTACCGAAGATACTACCGTGTAGTTTATCGAAAGGGTCACAAAGTTAATAATACTGTGACGCGTGACTTTACGTAGGTTCCTTGCCCAGCGCCATCACGAGTTTTCCTGAACGCACCATTTCAATAATTCCAAACTTCTTTAGAAGCGCTTCAAATTGATCTAATTCCTCAGTTGTTCCAGACTGGGCAATAACCAGGGCTCCACTGCTTTCATCCACAATATGGGCGTGAAATTTTTTAATAATCTTAGAAAGCTGCGCTTTCGCGGAAGCTGTTTTCTTTATTTTGACCAGCGCCAATTCTCGATGCAGGGCATCAATGCCGGTATGTTCGCTTACGTGGATCACATCCACCAGTTTACCTGACTGTTTAATAATTTGATCGAGGGTATAGAGATCCCCTTTGGCGGTGATCGTCATACGCGAAAATTTTGGATTACTTGTCGCTGAGACCACCAGTGAATCAATATTAAACCCACGCCGGGCAAAGACAAGGGCAATGCGCACCAAGACCCCGGGCTTATTCGCCACCAGAAGGCTGACAATATGGTTATCTTTAGATTTAAGAGTTGTCATCGTATTAAGTACTTCCTGTTGGTTTTTCTAATTTCACTTTAGGCGGTTCGATAATCATGTGACGCGCTGATTTTCCCGCCGGCACCATCGGAAACACATTATCCTCTTTAATAACCTCCGCGTGAATCACGACCGGCCCGGGATATTCCAACGCCTCTTTAAGCCGCTCGGCCGCGTGTTCCGGTTTATTAATATAAACGCCTTTAATCCGATAGCTTTCCGCTAATTTCACAAAATCGGGATTGCCTTCTAAGTCCACGCCGGAAAGCCGATTATCAAAAAATAATTCCTGCCACTGGCGCACCATCCCTAAATATTTGTTATCAATAATAAGAACCTTGACCGGTAATTTATTCACAAACACCGTCGCCAGTTCAGCCAATGTCATCTGAAAACCACCATCGCCGACAATGGCCACAACCAGGTCATTGGGTTTTCCAAATTGAACGCCGATCGCCGCCGGAAATCCAAATCCCATGGTGCCGGCGCCGCCGGAAGAAATCCATTTATTCCCGTCTTCGCATAAACAAAATTGAGCCGCCCACATTTGATGCTGTCCCACGTCCGTTGTAATATACGCTTTTCCTTTGGTCAGCTGATAAAGTTCATCAATGACGCACTGGGCCGAAAGGCCTTTCGCCTTGCTGTATTTTAAAGGATATTGCTTTTTGTAACCATCTAATTCTTTAAGCCAATCTGCCGTATCCAGGGGCTCAACATGTTTAACGAGCTCTTCGACAATTAATTTGGCATCGCCCAGGCAATACGCGTCGGGCTTGACAATCTTGCCAATCTCTCCGGGATCAATGTCGATATGCAGCTTCTTAGCGTTGACACAGAACTCGGCGTTATTGCCATTGATGCGGTCGTCCCAACGTGAGCCGATCGAGAGAATCACGTCGCATTCAATTAAGGCTTTGTTCGCATAAGCGGTGCCGTGCATCCCTAACATCCCTAAAGAGAGAGGATCCGTTTCGGGAAAAACTCCCTTGGCTAAAAGCGTGTTGGTCACCGGAGATCGCAATTTCTCAACTAATTTACGAATAGGCTGGGCCGCTTTAGCAATCACGGCTCCATGCCCAATGAGAATTAAAGGTTTTTTGGAACCTTTAAACATTTTGGCTAACTTAATAACATCTCTTTGATTAATTTTATTAGACACTTTATAGCCGGGCAGATCCATTTCTGGATCTAGGCTCGTGCCGGTAAAAGGACCCGAGGTAATATCTTTAGGTAAATCAATCAAGACCGGCCCAGGACGACCGGTATTTGTGATATAAAAGGATTCTTTAACGATGCGAGGAATATCGTTGGTATTTTTGACCAGATAACTGTGTTTGACCACCGGCAGGCTGATCCCAAAAATGTCAGCTTCCTGAAAGGCATCTTTACCCAGCATCGAAGAGATGGTCTGCCCGGTTAAAACAATCATGGGCACGGAATCCATGTGAGCGGTCATAATACCGGTCACGGTATTCGTTGCCCCCGGGCCGCTGGTCACCAGGACCACACCAGGTTTTCCCGTCGCGCGGGCATAACCATCGGCCATATGGGTAGCGCCTTGTTCGTGACGCACGAGAATTAATTTAATTTTAGAGCCCACGAGGGCATCAAAGATAGGAATGGCCGCGCCGCCGGAAAGTCCCCAGATATACTCCACCCCGTAATTTTCCAGACACCGCACTAACGCTTCCGCGCCGGTCATTGATTTTTGAGTTTTTGTTTCCATATTTTTGTTCCTGATTTTAAGTATACATCCTACCATAAAATGAAATTTTTGTACAAAAAATTTTAATTTGCTTTTACGTCGATTGGCTATTCAAGGAATCAGGCTTGAATTTATGTAGGAATTTAGCTATGATGGTGGGATGATAAAAGCCGTAGGACTTATTTCCGGGGGATTAGACAGTACTCTCGCCGCTAAAATTATCAAAGACTTAGGGGTTGAAGTCTACGGGGTATATTTTTCCATGCCCTGGGGATGCTGCGATAAAACGAAGGCCATCGAGGCAGCCACGAATTTAGGAATCCATTTTATTACCCTCCAGCTTGATGAACGGTATCTGGAGCTGGTCAAAAATCCCCGTTACGGCTACGGCTCAGCCCTAAACCCTTGTGTGGACTGCCGCATTCACATGTTTTCGCGCGCCGGCCACTACATGCGGGAGATCGGCGCGGATTTTGTTTTTACCGGTGAAGTCTTAGGGCAGAGGCCAATGTCTCAATTGCGGCCAAGCCTCAAAAAAATCGAAGAGGGAAGCGGGCTGGAAGGACGATTACTGCGCCCTTTATGCGCCCAGCTTCTTGACCCCACGATTCCCGAACAAGAAGGCCTCATTGACCGCGATAAACTATTAAATATCACCGGCCGTTCACGCAAAGAACAGCTTCAACTCGCCGATCAATTAAATATTAAAAATTTCAGCCCGCCAGCCGGAGGATGTCTTTTA
>ORJL011475292.1_pt1 | contig 20557 bp, 26 predicted proteins | sample 1779941 | NCBI WGS metagenome assembly ORJL01 (sample SAMEA104232317, study PRJEB22302) | groundwater metagenome | biome: forest; feature: aquifer; material: groundwater | place: USA | collected 2011-08-07 | depth 5.8 m | reverse complement strand
ATCAGGTGATGAAAATACGATAAAAAAAGCCTTATTTAAGGTGGATTACCATCTTCGTCGTAACTATATTGCCTTTATGTCACATAGTTTAACGAAGTTACAGAAGCTTACTGGATAAAATAAAGTTACGCTGTAGTGCTATGTAAGTAAAAAAAGCTTGTGAATATCCACTCATGGTTGTTATGAACATGGCAGGGTTAAGGCGTCGTGTAATACTTGACCAGTGTGGACATAACAGATGTACTTATGGTAAGGATTACAGGCACTATACATGGCAAGAGAACGGTTTTTCCAACCCACTAACACCATTACCCAACAATTGAATGTGCTGCAGTCGGCGATTGTGGCTATATGACCGAATTGTCAGGATGCTGCAGGAAAAATCGAATAGATCGCCCGGGCAGTGCCCGAGTAATAAATTCAATATTTGGCAAATTCCGAAGCTATGATCTGGTGTCCAATAAGATTTGGATGAAAATGATCTGGCCCGATAACAAGGTTTTCTTTGCCGCGAAATGCCCGGTCCACTTGAACGACTCCAAATCCATAACGCTTCGCCCAGTGGACGATAATCTCATTAGCTTGATTCATAAGTCCTTGGGCTGGAGCAGAGTATTGGTAGTAAGGCCCTGCAGGCAGGGGATTGTAAATCGTAGAAACCTTGACGAGGGCTACTGGGTTAAGGCTGCGGATTTGCTGACCAATAAATTGAAGCTGCTGAGTCATATTAGCAAGTGTAGCCGGGATATTGGGCTGACTTCCCCGCAAAATAGCAATTCCGACACCAATTAGGTCGTTAGAGCCGATAGTTAAGGTGATAACCCTTGCCTGAGTTATGAAATTGCGAAGACTTGGGTTGGAGATCAGCAAATTGGCCTGCTTACTTGTGGTTAGGCCGTTAATGCTAAAGTTAATAAAGCGAAGCTTAGGAGTCTGGGAAAGTAGGGTGGAGTAGTATAATTGAGCGAAATTGTGGCTGCCTACTCCATAGCCTGCCGTGATGGAATCCCCTAATGCAACATACAAAGAAGTTGATATCATAGAAATCACCATATCCTTTAATTACTATTATAGGATATGAATAACAATAACTGACGGTGAGGACTTTGTATAAACCGTCCCCACCCTTATAGGTCTTGGTAACCTTGTGGACCGTTATTAAAGATATTTAACTATTTACTCCTGATTAAGCAGGTAAAGAACTGACCTGCGATCGTTATACTGAACGCACTCGTAGGAACGAGTGCGTTTTTTGTTAAATCACAGGGATTGGAGAGTATACGGCAGGAGCAATTGCCAGTATTGCGTATGGACAAATTCGCTTGCATTATACAAGCAAATGGTTGTATAATGCAAATAGTTGCACATACTCGTTCACACTTACAAAGGTTTTAAAACAGTATCTTTATCTTAGTTGGTATATTGAGGGAAATTATAAATTATCACTTGACTATATGAGACTCTTTATTTTAGGGGGAAGTAGAGTAATGGAATTAGGGAATGATTTAATAGGGATAATTGAATACGAACTTGCCATTTTTAAACGAAGAACATTATTTCCTCGTACTATTGATATGAAGAATAGTAAAAGTCGAGCGGGTTATCTGCTCTTACGGTATCTTGATGATTACGGTCCAACTGCTATTAAGACTTTGGCTGATACATCTCATTTGGATATCTCGACTGTAAGTAGGCAGACTGCAGACTTGGAAGCCAAGGGATTCGTTCAGCGTTTTACTGATCCTAGAGATGGTCGGGTTTGTTTTCTTCAAATTACACCTGCAGGTCAGCTCTGCTTGGATGAGATTAAACAAGCACGTTTTGTCAAAGTCTCTAAGCTCCTAAAAAATTGGTCAGTAGAAGAATGTCAAAAATTTGGAGAGTTAATGGGGCGACTTAACCGTACTTTCATAGATTGATAGAATAATTTCGTTACTGTGATCTTTATAACGTTGGTTAATATTTATGCTGCTTTAATGAGCTGTTGTGGAGTTTTTATAGCGATAATTGAAGTTTAAATGAGGTGATTGAAATGGAACTATTGGTAGATTTACACACGCATACCATTGCAAGCGGACATGCCTATAGCACAATTACTGAAAATGCGCTTGCAGCCTCGCGCAAAGGTCTTAAATTACTAGGAATAACAGACCATGGCCCCAGCCTGCCGGGGGCTCCTCATCTTTATCATTTTGGGAACTTGTCGGTTATTCCAGATGAAATTTCTGGGGTCAAAATCTTACCAGGGGTTGAAGCTAATATTATCAGTCATGAAGGGGAATTAGATCTCCCTTTACGATATTTAGCTCAGTTGAAACTCGTTCTTGTCGGACTTCATGTTATTAGTTACCCAGGAGGGATGTGTGAACAAAATACAAAAGCCTTTATCAGCGCCATGGAAAATCCATTTACGGATATCATGGTACATCCGGGACGGCCGGATTTTGAATTGGATCTCGAACGGATTGCTCACGCATCTGCACAATTGAATATCCCTGTCGAGCTTAATAACAGTTCATTGTCAACGATTAAAGCAAAGAGTGGAGCAAGGAAGAATTGCAGTCGCTTTGCCCGATACGTTGCACAGTACAAAGGACCTGTTATTTTGGGAAGTGATGCTCACTTTTGGGATAGAGTAGGTGAGTTTAGTTACGCCCTAGAATTAGCCCGGGAGGCAGGGATTTCGGAGCATCAAATTCTTAATACCTCTCCTGAGCGAGTGCTGGATTATTTAGCGGAACGCCGAAAATATCGCTTTGAATATCTCTCAAATATCACCTGAATCTGGCTCAAGTAAGTATGGGTAACACACAAAACGGGAAAAAGAAGCATAGAAAGAGTGGCTTGTTTGATAAATAAACATTGATTTTTAAAACGATAGATATATAAAAACGAGTAGCTATTCAGATTATTATTTTATTGACAGTTGACAATTATAATCATATACTTAGCATAAAAGCATAAGTTATATAAATGAATTTTTTTCAGATCTAATTGAGAATAACTATTAGTATCAATAATATTGTAAAGGAGGAAGAAGAAAAACTTGAGAAAAAAATTACTTGTAGTCTTATTAAGTTTGGTACTTATCTTAAGTTTAGCGCCTGCGGCTATGGCAGGCCAGTACTTTGGCGGTGTGGTCGAGGAAATCAATAAACATTTGCAGAATGCTTATACCACATATAAGCAGGGTGATGTGGCTGGGGCAAAAACCCTGGTAGACGAAGCTTACTTCGGACCGTATGAAAGCGGTCAAATGGAGAAGGCAGTACGGCTGAATATTTCCGCCCAGCGCAATGCGGAAGTGGAGTCGGCTTTCCGGCAGCTAAAAAAGGACATGGGCAAGGGAGTGCCTGCCTCGGAAATCAAGCAGCAGCTTGAGCATCTAGTTAGCGGTTTGCAAGTGGACGCCAAAACCCTGGATGGGGATATGGGCGGGAGTTCCACTGGTTTCGGAGCGTTTTTTGCTTCCTTTTTAATTATTGTCAGGGAAGGGTTTGAAGCGATCCTGGTTATTGGGGCAATCATTGCCTACCTGGTTAAATCCGGGTACAAGGAAAAGGTCAAGGTCATCTACCAGAGTACGGCGGTTGCCCTTGTGGCAAGCCTGATAACCGCATGGGTTCTGACCAAGGTTTTTAGTATCAGCGGGGCCAGCCGGGAAGTGCTGGAGGGAGCTACCATGCTGCTGGCGGTGGTGGTACTGTTTTCGGTGAGTTACTGGCTGGTAAGTAAGTCCGAGGCTCAACGCTGGCAGAACTACATCAAGGATAAGGTACAGGGTTCCCTGAATAAGGGCAGCACTTTAGCCCTATGGAGTGCAGCCTTCCTGGCGGTATACCGAGAGGGAGCAGAAACAGTGTTGTTTTACCAGGCCATGATGAGTGGCACTACGGATTTAAGCATGGTTTGGGCCGGTCTTGCGGTAGGCTTACTGGTTTTGGGCTTGATCTTTGCCATCATTCGTTACGGCAGTGTTAAGCTTCCCATGAAGCCCTTTTTCCTTGGCACAAGCTTCCTGCTTTATTACTTGGCCTTTGTGTTCGCCGGTCAGGGAGTAGGGGAACTGCAGGTTGCCGGTGTAATAAGCTCCACCAGCGTAAACATCCCCACAGTAGCCTGGCTGGGGATTTACCCCACCTGGGAAACTTTGGCCCCACAACTGGTACTTTTGGCCATTGCTGTCGCTGGATTTGCCTATCAAGCTAAACGGGGAAAAGCAGGGCTTAACTCGAAATGAGAAAGGATATCATCACAATTTGAGGGAACCGAAAGAGAGAAACAGTCGTAGACCATAAACAAATGAATATGAAAATCATTTAATATTAAATTGGAGGAATAAACAATGAAAAAATTTAAACTACTTAGCCTAGTAGCCCTTCTACTTGTAGGAGTTTTAACCCTAGCAGGTTGCGGAGCAGGAACGCCTGCCCCCTCCGACCAAAAGACTACCCAAGCTGACACAGCCCAAAAGCATGAGAAGGACAAAGCTAGCGATGCTTCCTTCCGGGAATATCCTATTGGAGATGGACAAGAAATTGAGGGCATGAACATAGCTGCGGTCTATCTTCAGCCCGTGGAAATGGAACCTGTCCAAAAAGCAGGCCTTAAACCCACCGAATCCGATATCCACCTGGAAGCCGACATCTCTGCCTTGAAGAATAATTCCTTGGGCTTTGGAGATGGGGAGTTCGTACCATATTTAACGGTAAAATACCAATTAAAAAACAAGGATACCGGCAAAGAGCAGTCCGGCAGCTTTATGCCCATGAATGCTGGGGATGGCTCCCACTATGGCGCTAACGTAAAGATGCTGGGAGCAGGCAACTATACCTTAAAGTTCATCATCGAGTCACCGGAAAAACAGGATTTCTTAATTCATACCGATAAGGCTTCCGGGGTTACTGGTAAATTCTGGACCAAGCCCATCGAGGTAACCTGGGACTTCTCCTTCGTGCCCCGTAAATGGTAGTTTGGCATTGCCCGGTCGCTTTTTGACCGGGCTCATTTCGTTAATTTTTGAGGTAAGGGGTGAGAAATTTGCTGGGGATTTTGGACTATACCTTAAGAAGCAGTTTTGAAGCTGGGTTATTGGTTGTTACGCTCTTGCTATTCTTAACTTTGGCTGATATTAAGAGTAAAGCTAGATATGTATGGACCGGCATTGGGCTGGCTCTAGTTTTGGCAACTGTTCTAGTGTATGGAGTCGACTTCTGGGGAAACCGGGAGCTGTTTGAGTTTGCCTGGTTAAGTGCTATTTTCCCGGTTCTAGCATTGTTAATCTTAACAGGTCGCCTGGCGTCAAAGTTTAAGTCTGCCCGGTTGGCGGTGGGCCCCCTGGTGTTGTTGGCAACAGTCCTGCTGGTTACGGTTGAGAGCATAGAGTTGGTGGGCTTTCCTATGAAAATTTTCGTACAGGCTCGCAGTTTTATCAATACGGAATTGATTTTGAAAGTTATCGGGGCACTATTCGGAATTTTCCTGGCAGCCCTGTTCGGCTGGACCTATTTTAAGTCGACCCGGAAAATGAACAAGCAACTGGTGATCATTACTGCGGCAACTCTGGTAACGATTATCCTGGCTCGTCATCTGATCAGCTTGTTACAATTAGGGATGACCTTGGGATATATTCCGGTAACCCCGGTACTAATTTCTGTGGTAGCCCCGGTGATCAACACCTACTACCCGCTCTTTTTCTATGCGCTGGTCTTACTGGTAGCAGTGCAAGTTATTCTAGCCAGGCTGGGCAGCAGGAAACCTGCTCAGCAGGAGTATGAAAACCCTGCGCTAAGGCGGAAGTCCTTGGCAGAATACCGAAACCAACTTCGTTGGCTGACAGTAACCGGAGTGCTTATCTTAACTACGGGGGCGCTCTTAGGGATGGGACACGTATACTCTAATAAAAAAGTTAAGCTTTCCCCTCCAACCACAGTGCAGGCAGAAAATGGAGTAATTGCAATCCCGGTGACCCAAGTAAATGATAACAAGCTGCACCGCTTTAGCTATGTTACTCCGAATAATGTTACTATGCGTTTTATCGTTGTTGGCAAAGGGAATGGTTTATTTGGCATAGCCTTGGATGCCTGCGATATCTGCGGGGTGGCGGGATATTACCAGCGGGGCAACGACGTGGTGTGCCTGAACTGTGATGTAATCATCAACAAGCAGACCATTGGTTTCCCTGGGGGTTGTAATCCTATTCCTTTCTCCAACATGGTGGAAAACGGCAATATTCTCATAAAAACAGCGGATTTGCTCCAAAAAGAAAAAGTGTTTAAAGAGTAGGGGGTCAACACCATGTTCTGGCGCATGTTGAAAAAGTCGTTCTCTAAAGGTCTAAAGAGCAAACTCTTGGCAGTGGTAACCATCGCCTTTGGTGCATCCTTGGCTAGTTCTATGCTCAATATCTCTCTGGATATCGGGGATAAGGTAAACAGGGAGCTTAAAACCTACGGAGCAAACATCCTGGTAGAACCTAGGGTGGAAACCGTCCCCGTGAATATCGGTGGGATAGAATACAATCCCCTGCAGGGTCAGTCTTTCCTTGAAGAAGCCAATTTAAGCAAGCTAAAAACCATCTTTTGGGCCAATAATATCCTTTCCTTTACTCCGTACCTAGAACAGCCGGCAATAACCGGTAATCAGGAAACAGTCCTAGTGGGTACCTGGTTTAATAAGGAAATCACTACTCCCGCAGGGGAAAAGGTGTTTACCGGTGCCGCTAGCCTCAAAGCATGGTGGAAGGTTAACGGTCAGTGGGCAGAAGACAGTTCGAAAAACCAAGTCATGGTGGGGACGGAACTGGCTAAAAAGGTTGGGATAAAACCAGGGGATAATATCAAAGTTCGGGTAAACACCCCGGCAGGAAGCAAGGAACAAGACCTTAAAGTTACAGGTGTTTTTGACAGCGGGAGCGGCGACGATCGGAAGGTATTTGTACCTTTGGCTCTGGTTCAGGAACTACAGGGAACCTCGGGCAAGATTAGCAAGGTGGAGGTAAGTGCTCTGACCACTCCGGAAAACGAACTGGCCCGCCGGGCCGCAAAGGATCCTAAGTCTTTGACAAGAGAAGAGTATGAAAGATGGTACTGTACAGCCTATGTAGGAGCCATAACTTATCAGATCGAAGAAATCTTGCCTGGGGTAAGGGCCAATGCTATCCGACAGGTTGCTGAATCAGAGGGATTGATATTAGGTAAGATTCAACTTCTCATGTTACTCTTAACCGCAGCGGCCCTACTTAGCGCCGCCCTAGGGATATCAAGCCTCATGACGACCAAGGTCTTGGAGCGTAGCAAGGAAATTGGCTTACTCAAGGCTCTGGGAGCGGAGAGTTGGCAGGTTAGCGCCTTGTTTTTAGCGGAGACGGTAATCAGCGGACTCATCGGAGGGCTACTGGGTTACCTGTTGGGCTTAGGTTTCGCTCAGATCATTGGTCAAGCGGTATTTGGTTCCGGGTTAGCCGTAAAAATAATGGTACTTCCCATTGTGCTGACTCTTTCTGTGGGAGTTGCCATCTTGGGCAGCCTGTCCGCGATTCGCATGCTGATAAACCTGCGCCCCGCAGAAGTACTGCACGGCCGCTAAGGAGGGGTAAAATGACTAAACAAGCTATGTATTTACGAATGGTGACAGCAGCCTTGAAAAACCGGAAATCCCGGGTGGGCATTGCCCTGCTGGCTTTGGTACTGGGAACTGGGGTAATTTTTGGATTATTGAGTGTTTATTATGACATTACCCTGAAAATGAGCAAAGAACTGCGTAGTTATGGTGCAAACCTGGTGCTGGTACCTGCCCAGCAGCAAGCAGGTAGCACCCTAGAGTTGGCAAAACTAGACCGGGTATTGAAAGAGGTGCCTCAAGGCAAAACAGTTGGATATTCTCCCTACCTATACGGGATTGTAACAGGCAAAAAGCAAAGATTCGTTGCGGTTGGAGTAGATTTTTCCGGGGTTCAAAAGGTCAGTCCTTACTGGAGATTAGATGGAGCCTGGCCCAGTGAAAATAATCAGATTATAGTAGGTTCCGCCCTTGCAGAACAACTGGAATTAAAAGTTGGCCAGAAATTGAGTGTAACCGCAGAGGAAACGGGACAAACAGAGAATCTTCAGGTGGTGGGCCTGGTTTCCACCGGCAGCACGGAAGATTATCAGGTGTTTCTTAACTTAAAAAAAGCCCAGGGACTCCTGAGCAAAGAAGGTCAAATTCATACCGCCTATCTAAGTGTAATGGGAAATTCTACAGAGCTAATTGCCTTGGCGGAAAAGATTAGCCAGGCCGAGCCGGCCATTAAAGCAAATCCTATCCAGCAAATTGCCCGTTCAGAGGGCGTTATCCTTGAGAAAATTAAGGCATTGGTCTACCTAGTAGTCATAGTAATCCTAGCTTCAACCGTACTCTGCGTCTCCACAACCATGATGGCGATGGTCATGGAAAGGCGAAGGGAAATCGGCCTGCGCAAGGCTCTAGGCGCAACCAATCGGGCCATTGCCGGGGAGTTTTTAGGGGAAGGTGCTCTGCTAGGTATTACCGGCGGGGTGTTGGGTTCCCTGGTGGGTTGGGGGATCGCCCAGGTTATCGGGTTGAGTGTATTTAAAGCCTATATTACTCTTAGGCCTCCAGTGCTTATCGCTGTAATAATTTTATCCGTTCTGGTGGCCTGGGCTGCAGTGATTATGCCAGTACGGGCAGCGGCCAACATTGAACCGGCCCTGGTACTTAAAGGAGAGTAGAGAGGGGGAAAAGTATGAACATCTTGGAATTAAAGAATGTAACTAAGTCCTACGGCAATGTCCATGCCTTAAAGGATTTTAATTTAAGCGTCGCCCCAGGTGAATGGGTTTCTATAATGGGTCCATCAGGTTCGGGAAAAAGCACCATGCTTAATATCATTGGTTGTATGGACAAGCCCACCAGCGGCTCTGTCTTAATCGATGGAATTGAGGTAACTGCCCGGTCCAACAAAGAATTAACCGAGGTTCGCAGGGAAAAAATCGGTTTGGTATTTCAGCAATTTCACCTTATTCCTCATCTTACCGCCCTGGAAAATGTAATGGTGGCTCAGTATTATCACAGCCTCACTGACGAAGAGGAAGCCCTCAAAGCTCTGGAACGGGTAGGCTTAGCTTATCGTGCTAACCACCTGCCTAGCCAGCTTTCCGGCGGAGAACAGCAGAGGGTGTGCATTGCCCGGGCGCTAATTAACTATCCCGCGTTAATTTTAGCTGACGAACCAACTGGAAATTTGGATGAAGACAATGAAAAATTAGTGATTGAACTATTCCAGGAACTTCATAGGGAGGGGCATACCATTGTCATGGTTACCCATGACAATGAAGTAGGCGAATTGGCGCAGCGGAAAGTAAGACTAGAACATGGAAGGTTGGCACATATCATATGAAAACACTCGGACTGCTTTTAATCCTGGCGGTTTTCCTGGTGGGGTGTAGCGGAATCAAGGAACCAGCTCCCAAAGTCGCTAAAATTCCTACCATTCCCCATGAGGTTACCCAGGACATGGATTGTAAGTCCTGCCATGAAAACGGGGCTAATGGTGCAAAGGTAACAAAGCATCTAGATCGGCCTAACTGTACCAATTGCCATAAAACTCAACAGTAAACAGATTATCATATAAACCTACCCAAGGTCATCAAAAGGCCTTGGGTTTTTGCTTTTGTGAAAATAATTTCCTCTAGCCATATGGGGAGAATTAAGCCCACAAAGGAAACTGTAAAGGCCCCGGAAATTAAAAAGGCTACTTCCAAGCATGATATGAAATACACAACCCTAATTTCTGCATCTCCCGGGGGATCAGCGACGTGGGGTGGAGAACTTCGCTGCAGTAGTTGTCATAATCCACATGGCAGTACAAACTTTAGAAACCTTAGGGTAACCCCTAATCCAAATAATTGGGATAACTATGGTGGTAACAACAGGATTGATGTAAAGGCAGAGATTAGCCAGGTTAATGCTGTTAGCCCTGGGGAAGAAAAAACAGAACATTCTAGAATTAACAAAGCAGGTTAAAGCTAATCCTGAAGATCCGCAAGGCTTTGTAGAGTTGGGGTGGGCGTATTTTGTTTCTGGATATAAGGAACAGGCCAAAACCGCTTATCTTCAGGCCCTTACCCTCCAGAAAGATTTCATTCCAGCTTTTAGAAGCTGTTTTTCCCGTAATCATGCGTTTAATTGGTTTGTGATCGCTATAATGGGTTTCATTGTACGTGGAGATAGCTTAGGAATAACCTCAATCATCAGGGAGTTGAACCTTAACCCCAAGTTTTACGTCACCTTTCTTCATTTTTTCCGCAGTTCAGCATGGAACCTTGAACCGTTAACTAGGCAATGGATCAAATTAGTAATTAAATCTGTCGAACTACAAAAAGTTAATGGAATGAACATTCTCATAGGGGATGGAGTTAAACAATCTAAAGAAGGGCAAATTAGTGAAGGAAGTTGGACAAAAAACAATGAATTACTTGAGAAGTGTGCGGAGTGCCACAGCATACGTTGGCATCTTACAAATAAGGGGCATGAACAATCAGATAATATTAAAGGTTTTGAGTGTAAATTATGTCATTAACCTTACTCATCTTCATACTGCCAGTCCTCCTTAAGCAGAATGTATAAAGTTAATAGGTTATTCTTGACTTCTTCGAATGGTTTATTAGCTGTGTATCAAGTCTTTTTTTGATCTCCTTTTCTAGGGGATTTTTCTTCTTTTTCCGCTTAGTTTTTCTTTGAAAGACGATAATTGTTCCTGAAGCAAGATCTCCAATTCTTTTATGTTGGGAATGAAAAAAGATCATGAGTATCCCGCATAGATAAAATAACGGAAGAAAATCGATGATGCGGAAAAGGTTTCTAAACCCTATCAAACCTGAAAATACCTCGATAAGAGTGGTACTACTTGTTTTTTACGAGACAGGATACCAGGTAGATCAATACTTCCAGTGTTTTATCTTTTTTATACAAATATTTTTTTATTATTACCTTGACAGTAAAACCATATTTCAGGTAAAATGTAAATGAAAATCATTATCAATGGAAATAGGGAGTGTGGGTGCAGAATGGTCCGTTCTATCAGAAAAGAGTCTTGGTTTATCAGTTATCATATTCACGGTCGCAAAATTATCCAACTCCTTTTTTCCTCAAAAAACTTCGAGTCTAGGGGTTGGTTACACTTCGGAGGTGAAGGAGGTGAAGTAAAATGACTGTTTTACTAGTCGGAGCCGACCGCTTAGGTAATATTCCGAAAGAATTGGGAGAATTCGGCTATGAAAAGATTGTCCATTGGAGTGGGCGTAAGGCTAAAACCAGAAACCAAAGCATACCTTCAAATATCGATATGGTGCTGGTATTTTCCGACTTTGTAAGTCATGGACTAATGGATGCTGTCAAAGAGCAGGCGAAACGCCGGCGCTTGTCCATTGTTTTTGCCAAAAGGGGAACGTCTAACTTAAAAAAAGTACTTATTAACAACGCTTAAAGTAATGGCCCCCGAAAAAAGAGGAGCATTTTTTTAAAACACCAAATGAGAATGGTTATCAAAACTAATTTTAAAAACTTGGAGGTGCAATTATTATGAAAAACGTATCAATTATTTACTGGAGTGGAACTGGGAATACACAGAAAATGGCAGAAGCTGTTGCAGAAGGTGCAAAAACTGATGGTGTCACTATCAGTGTGATCGACGTGCTGGAAGCTACAAGGAGGACGTATTGAAGGCTGATTCGGTTGCCATGGGATGCCCGTCCATGGGGTCTGAAGAGCTGGAGGAAGAGGTAATGGAACCGTTTGTACAGTCGCTGGAAAGGGAAGATTTGACAGGCAAGCCCGTGGCCTTGTTCGGTTCCTATGGCTGGGGCGATGGACAATGGATGAGGGATTGGATGGACAGAATGGTGAAATTGGGAGTCCGCCTCGTAGATGAAGGTATGACCATTCAAGAAACCCCTGATGAAGAAGGGCTTGCAAAGTGCAGAAAGTTGGGGTCTAAGCTCGTATCCGCTTAACAGTGAGCAAATTTCAGGGAGTTTAAGATGCACAAAGTATTATTACATAACTTGAGAATTATTCAAGGAGATGGATTGTTATGAGTCGATCAGAAATTCTTATTAAAGAACGTGACAAAGTAATGGTTAATATTGCTTCGGACACCAAAAATCGAGCGAAATGGTTAGTGACCCTTATGGATATTGATGATGAAATTGAGGAATTGTCAATCCAAAGAGAGGAAAGGAAACAGGAGAAGATGTTTTAGGAGGTTTTTTCGTATCATTAAACCAGGGATAATCGATTGCATAGCGAAAAGCATATTTTGTTTAGGGGGGTGGATAGATGTTTAAAGTACCGGTGAAATTGGCGCTTTTAAGTATGCTACTCTTGTTTTTACTACCCGGTGCTTCTTTTGCGGCAGGCCTGAACTGGCATCAGGTAGTTGATGAGGTTGGAGCAACTTTGGATCAGGCCCTGAAAATGTATGAGCAAGGGAAAGTTGTCGAAGCAAAAGACCTGGTCAACGACGCCTACTTCGCATCTTATGAAGCCAAGCAAATGGAAATAGCAGTAAGATTAAACATCTCTGCCAAGCGCAATGCCCAAATTGAAGGGGAGTTCCGGCAAATTCGTAAACTGATGACGGCAGGAGCTTCAGGATCAGACATAAAACAGCGGATTTCCGGGCTGGTGAAGATGCTGCGGGAAGATGCCACTCAACTTGTTGGTTCGTCGAACACTTCTTTTGGCCTGTTCCTGTCGTCCTTCCTGATTATTGTCAGAGAAGGATTCGAAGCCATCTTGATTATAGGAGCTATCATTGCCTATTTGGTCAGGTCGGGCAACCAGGATAAAGTTAAGATTATTTATCAAAGCTCCCTGGCAGCCATCGGGGCCAGCGTTCTTACCGCGGTTGCCATTAAATTTGCCTTTAATGTCAGCCAGGCAAGCCAGGAGATTTTAGAGGTAATGACCATGTTGATTGCAGTTGTTGTCCTGTTCTCGGTTAGCTTTTGGATGATTAGCAAGGTTGAAGCGCAAAAGTGGCAGCAATACATCGAGGGCAGGATTAAGACCTCTCTCACTACTGGCAGTACCTTTGCTTTGTGGTCAGCAGCTTTTGTTGCTGTCTATCGTGAGGGGGCAGAAACGGTCTTGTTTTACTAGGCCCTTATCTCCGGTCAGTCGGAGGGATTAGGCATGATTGGTTTAGGTTTTTTAACAGGCTCCGTCGCTTTGGTTGGAATTTTCGTGGCAGTCAGATACGGCAGTGTGCGTATACCTCTTAAACCTTTTTTTATTAGCACCAGCTGTCTTCTGTATTATCTGGCTTTTACCTTTGCGGGGGAGGGGGTAAAAGAGCTTCAGGCCGGAGGTATGGTTGGGGCGACTCCCTTAGAAGGGGGGCCTGTGATAGGGTTCCTTGGTGTATACCCAACCGGAGAAACATTATCCTTACAACTGGTTTTACTATTGGCAGCAGGAGCCGGGTTAGGTTATCAATGGATGTTGAGCAGTAAAACGGGTATTGGCGATGGGAAGGCATGAGGGAAAAAGTATGGGTTTACATAGGTTGCATCCGAGAAGCACAAAACAGGAATATTTATTGTCATTGCAAAGGCTCGAAGAAGTAAACAGAGAGCTAATGGAAGAAAAAAGCAAGTTGGAACGTCAAGTGGCTGAACTTTCTTTTCTTTATAATATTACTTCCAATCTCATGAAGAATAATCATATGAATAATCTTTTGACGTCTATTTTACAAATGGCCTTAGAAATTACCGGAAGTGAAGTCGGCTGCATTTTATTACCAGAAATATTGTACCCAACCCGCTTCGAGGTAAAGTTACATATCGGGGATTTGGCGCCGGCGGTCAAATTGTATTTGACCCATGATTGCTCCTTCCTTTTCATGTTGTTAAATAAGCCAGAAATAAAAATCTTAAAGGACGACGATAAAGAATTTTTGCCAATTCGACAGTTGGATCAATCCCTGCGTTCCCTGATGGCCGTTCCATTGCAGATAGATAACGATGTGATTGGTCTGATTCTTGTTATGCACCGGCATTCGGGACGAGATGAACACCAGATCGATTATTCGGCAGACGACTGCCGTGCCCTTTCTGGGTTTGCGTAGCAGGCTGCTTTAATTTTACAAAACATGAGGCTAAAAATTGAGTATGCTCGTGAGGATATGTATTTCAATACAATTAAAGCCTTTACTTCAGCCATAGATGCCAAGGATGTTTATACGCAAAACCATTCTCGGAGGGTAGCGGAGTCTTCAGTTGCTTTTGCCAGGGAGCTGCAATTAACAGAACAAGAAATAATGAACATTGGTTATGGAGCAACTATGCACGACATCGGCAAAATCGGTGTGCCGGAACTGATACTAAACAAAAACGGAAAGCTGTTAGAGGAAGAATTCGAACTGATCAAAGCTCATCCCGCTATCGGTGCTAAGATACTTGAACCCATTGATTTCTCAAAAGCGGCACTCGACATTGTCCGGTATCATCACGAACGGTATGACGGTAAAGGCTACCCCGACGGTCTGAGAGGGGAAGCGATTCCTTATACCGCCAGGATTGTAGCAATAGCTGATGCCTGGGATGCGATGTTCTCCCACCGTTCCTACCGCAGCGCCCTCAGCTTTGAGGAAGCGGTTGCAGAGCTCAGGCAGGGAGCGGGGAGTCAATTTGATCCCTATCTGGCAAAAGTTTTCATAGATATGGCAGAAGATGCCAAGGGCTTTATAGTGCTTCATAGTTAATAGAAAAAACTACAATTGAGTCAACCGGAACGGATAATTAGGATATGAATGGAAAATTTATCAGTCTTCAACCTAAAAACAATTCCTCACAGGTTGAATCTTTTCTTTCTCTCTGCCGGATGGTGCTGGTGGTGTTAGGAGCAGCCTTATATTTTTCTGTAATGGAGCAGGAAAAGCTTAACCTTTGGGACATCGTAATTTCCGTAGCCGGATTTTACTATAGCCTGCAAATGGTTTTCCAGACCTATGTCATGGGGCAGAAAGTACCAGGTTGGTTATCGGCTTTGGTTGACAACCTTTTAGTCTGGTTGTTTTTCTGGCCGGTGTGTAAGGGCGAGCTGTATTTTTTACCAGTCTACTATCTTAACGCTATCTTCATTTCAATTCGCTATGAGCTAAAGGGGACAGGATATCGCTTTGTTATCAATGCTGCGCTGTACCTGCTCGGTGCCTATCTGTTCTCCTCTTCCTTAAATAGTTTTTCCCTGTTTGTCCCTTTGAGCTCCTTATTAGCTGTATCGGTAATGAGCGGGATTATTGTTGCCTGGACTAGAAAAACCGAAGCCAAGCTTGATGCTCTATACGAAATCAGCTCCGTTATGAATTCTTCTCTTCAATTGGAGGAGGTACTACAAGAGACGATCCGCCTGGTGCGAAGGGTTGTTGAGTTCCAGCGCTGCCATGTTCTTTCGACGACCGTGGATAAAAACTTAGTGCTCATTGCATCCGGACAGGCTTGTAATATTCAAAGGATTCCATTGGAAAAAGAGGTGCAAAAAATTTTGCTGGAAGAAAAAAATCCCTACATTATTGAGCGAACTTCTAAGTTAGCTAAATTAAAAGAATATCTGGGGAAATTCCCGTGTGAATCTCTTGCTTTGCTTCCTATTCTTGTAAAAGATAAGGTGGTAGGTGTCTTGCGTGTGGATACTTTACACCGCCACCGTTTCAGTCCTGATGAAATCACTCTCCTCTCCCTGGTTGCCAATCAGGCGAGGATTGCCATCGAAAATGCCCGACTGTACCGGGAAATGGAGGAAACAGCCAACAGGGACGGCACTCTGATCTAGAGACCATTCCAGACGAGGGCATTATCCCGAAATTTAAGTCCAGCGGCGTTATTTTTACCTTCCAGACTATGCAATTCTCCATACTTTTTGAAGTGTATCTTTTTTGCGGTATGGTATATCTGCCCCTTAAAGGCATCAAAGCAGCGCGTGGTAATCTTTTGGACGGTGAGAGAGTCTAAATCGTTTGAAAAGTGGTGCTGCATTGGCTTCACGAAATCGTGCAGTGAATACTCTGTCAACCTGTACTTCTTGTTTAACTCTTGGAGTGTCAGATTTCGCTGTTGCTCAGTTTTAGGAAGTTTAATGGCCCTCTGTATTATTGCGGTAGTTGCCTTTAAAGAAGCTGTAGGAAAACGTATATGGAGCGCTGTTTTTGGGATAACCTTGGTCAGTATATTGCTCTCATGGGATTCATCCGGGCAGTGGGGTTTTTCATTTGGTGCTATTGGGGTGCTAAGTGCTTGTCGTTCTTTGGGGCATAGACAACAATTTCACACGATTTAGAGGATAAATGAGTAGAAAAGCATAAAAGCGGCTGAGGATTAAATCCTTAGCCGCTTTTTGTGCGCCGGACAGTTCTATTTGTATTGGAGGATTAAAGTTCCTCTGTGCGCCGATTCCATTCGGAAGCACTAGCTGACAGACAGGGCGTCGTCCATGAGGAGGGGGCTGGAGGGTCTGAAGGCAAACTGTGGAACGGAGCGAAAGTAAACCGATGCTGGCTGGTTTGGTGGGTAACTCTGTAAGATGTGAGGAAGCCCGATAAATGGAAATAGCCAAGGTAGTTAAGACGGTCGAGTTCACAGGGAGGCAAATAGGATGACACTGGGAGATCTCGCTTTCCAATAGTTAACGCTTTGGAAAAGCAACAATTAATTGATAAAGCCGATAAGGCGTTATACCTGGCTAAAGCGCGGGTAGAGCTGGCATCATAATGTGGCCAAAACTACCGTAGGAGTTGAAAAAGAGACCACTGGGCAATATCCCGTTTAAATCGGTAGAGGGGGAAGGTTGTAATGGAAACTTCAATTCTGGAAGACAAGGAAACATTTGAAAAGCTAAATCCTCACGAAATAGGCATATTACATCTATTCAGCCAATAAAAAATAGACCTGAACGTCAAAATGTCGTCCAAGTCTATTTTTTATTGGCAGAAACTACCTGTTTGAGTGACTTCACTGATTGTAGCAAAAAGAAAACGTGCTACGTATGCTAACTTAGAAATTACCATTCAAAGTTAGCCAGGGCTAACCTAATTTTTCAAGATAGAGTTAGTCATAGTTAACAAATATAGGAGGCGTATTAGCAGAAGAAGTACCTAGCCACGAGACTTGATTGGCAGTAGAAAGTGTTGTTAGAAATGAGTTTTATCGGTTGCGGGATCACTTAGGAAGTGTAGGAAGCTATCGTAACATTCAGGGTTCACCTTCATAAAGGCTACGAGCGATTGAATTGCCAGAATGGTTACACGCGAAAGGTAATGTTCCATTGCTTCAGCTTCCGCTGCAATATCACAGTTGCTACATATTAACTCCAAAAATTCTTGTAGTAATTGATTCCTTTTAACCAGAAAACTACCCAACTCCTGTCCTTTATCTGTTAGTTCAATTTCGCCATAGGGCTGGTAGATAATATAGTGCTGATCTCTCAGCTTCTGAAACGCTTTTGTTACAGAAGGAAGTGAGACATTAAGCTTATTGCTAATATCTGTCACCCGAACCGTATTGGAATGTTGTGAGATACGGCAAACCTCTTCTAAGTAGTCCTCTAAACTTGGGGATAGCAATTCAAGTACCCTCTTTCTTCAAACGTGCCCAAAATAAAAGTAATTGTTTAGGAAGTGATGTTCATTTAGATGATTTTATACTAAACTATGTCACTGTATTATATTCGCTTATGCGTCATTATTGACAGCTAATTTAGATTTAGTTATTGTTTCAAGCAAGTTGGTTGTTCTTAGTCATAAAGGTAAAACCACAAAAAAGATTGATTAAAAGTTACCTTAGTCTAACAATTCTTAAAAGGAGGTTGCGTAAAAATGACATCTTTATCTATGCCATTATCCTCACTTAAGCTCGGTGAGAAATCTAACGTTGTATACTTGGACGTAAAAGGTTTACTACGTCGTCGAATCCTTGACCTTGGTATTGTCCCAGGAACCGTTCTTACATGTGTAGGAAAAGCCCCGACTGGAGATCCGATCGCTTACTTAGTCCGTGGTACCGTAATTGCATTACGAAGCGAAGATGCCAGCCTAATTTTCGTTAAACAAAGTTAACGAAGGACATTGCCGTATTGTGAAAAAATTAGTTGAGGTGTGAAAGATGAATTTAACAATTGGAGACCGCTCTAAATATCGTGGCCGAGTTATGCGGGAACACTTTGGAATCAGTACCACTGGTGAGCAGTATATTATTGCACTTGCTGGAAATCCAAACGTTGGGAAAAGTACTGTATTTAACGCACTTACAGGTTTACGGCAACATACCGGTAATTGGCCAGGAAAAACAGTTGATAATGCCCAAGGAATTTACTCATATAGGAAAAAATCATTTTTATTGGTCGATTTACCTGGTACTTATTCCCTACTTGCCAACAGTGTTGAAGAAGAGATTGCCAGAGATTTCATCTGTTTTGGGAAACCTAATGCTACTATCGTCGTTGTTGATGCAACTTCCCTTGAACGCAACCTTAACCTAGCATTTCAAATCATGGAAATAACTGACAAGGTGGTTATCTGTGTCAACCTGATCGATGAAGCAAGGAAGAAGAAAATTAAGATTCAATTCGATGAACTTGAAAAGAAATTAGGTGTTCCTGTAATTCCTACGGCAGCACGGAATGGTGAGGGACTTGAGGAACTCCAAAAAGCAGTATACGAAATAGTGTTAGAGAAACGATTGACACAGCCGAAACAGATTGCCTACTCTCAGGAAGTAGAAGAAGCAATTAGTGTTCTTATGCCTCAAATTAAACCATTAAATATAGCAGCAGAAGTTATAAACCCAAAATGGTTAGCACTTCGCCTATTAGATAGTGATAGCTCATTTATAGAAAGTATTAACCGTTTCGTCAATATGTATAAAAATATAAAATAAATATTTACAAGGAGGAAAAAATATGGCGACAATACAGGAACCCTTGGATAAACTTCTTAAAGTTTATTTGGATGCAGAATGTATAAGAACAACTTCAAATATCCCGATTGCTGATCGGGTTGTAAAAGATATTTTTTGTCAATCTGAGCATATTGCCAAAAGTGTAATAAAACAGGAATACTCCAGACAAAAAAGCCTCGATAATAGAATAGACAAGATTGTAACATCACGAATATTTGCTTATCCGATTATGATAATTTTATTGGGAATTGTATTTTGGATTACTATAACCGGAGCGAACATACCCTCTAAAATGATAGCGACAGTGCTCTTTAGCTTCCAGGATGTTCTTACCCAATGGTTTCAGTTGGTTCAGGCGCCTGCCTGGCTGCATGGCGTGTTGGTCTTAGGTATGTACCGTACTTTGGCATGGGTTGTCGCTGTGATGCTTCCACCAATGGCCATCTTTTTCCCTTTGTTTACTCTGCTTGAAGACCTGGGATATTTACCAAGGGTAGCCTTTAACCTTGACCATTTATTTAAAAAAGCTAAAGCTTGTGGAAAACAGTGCCTAACGATGTGTATGGGTTTTGGCTGTAATGCCGCTGGGGTAGTGTCTGCACGTATCATAGATTCTCCCAGGGAACGTCTGATTGCCATCTTAACAAATAACTTCGTACCATGTAACGGGCGTTTTCCAACCCTTATTGCTATAGCTTCCATCTTTATGACCGGAACACTAGCTCTATTTCAGAAATCGTTAGTTGCTGCCGGTACTATTACTATCATAGTTCTAATTGGAGTTGCAGTAACATTTGCAGTGTCAAAAATACTATCTGAGACGGTTCTAAAAGGAGAGATATCTTCGCTTGTATTAGAATTACCTCCCTATCGCAAACCTAAAGTTGGTGCCGTTCTCTACCGTTCCTTCATTGATCGTACGATCTTTGTATTACGCAGAGCTATTGTGGTGGCAGCACCCGCTGGTGCAGTCACATGGATATTAGCGAATATTTATATAGGGGATGTTAGCGTTCTTGGCTTTGTAGCTGGTATTCTTGATCCTATAGCGAAGGTCATTGGGCTTGACGGTTTTATTCTTATGGCTTTTATCTTAGGGCTGCCGGCCAATGAAATAGTAATTCCTATTCTGCTAATGAGCTATCTGTCTACAGGGCAATTAACAGAATTTGCGAACCTGCTAGAATTAAAGGAAGTCTTGATTGCCAACGGATGGACCTGGCTCACAGCTTTCAATACAATGCTCTTTGCCCTATTACACTGGCCTTGTGCAACAACCTTGCTCAGCATGTACAAAGAAACAGGCAGTAAAAAATGGACCTTTATGGGTTTTATGATCCCTACTGTGATCGCGTTTACAGTATGTTTCATCATAGCTCAGGCAGCGTACCTTTTAAGATTAGCGTAGACGAGGTATTCTAGACTTTGAAACGATGCTGTTGCCGGTCACTTTAATCTGGACCTGGACCCTCTTTTTAGTCAAATTAAATTGGACTCAAAAAATAAAACCCTGTTGGTCACAAGACCAGCAGGGTTTTATTAATGCAGGTAGTAAATTTATCAAAAAGGAGTGGGTAAATAAAAATGCTCTTTTGGTTGCT
>ORJL010761215.1_pt1 | contig 20557 bp, 16 predicted proteins | sample 1779941 | NCBI WGS metagenome assembly ORJL01 (sample SAMEA104232317, study PRJEB22302) | groundwater metagenome | biome: forest; feature: aquifer; material: groundwater | place: USA | collected 2011-08-07 | depth 5.8 m | reverse complement strand
CTATTATATGACGGTCAAATAAAAGCTTGATATGTCTATTTTACGATGATAATGTAAAATGTAATTTACGGAGGGGTGCCAGAGTGGTTGAATGGGACAGTCTTGAAAACTGTTAGGGTTAATAGCCCTCGCGAGTTCGAATCTCGCCCCCTCCGCCTCCGCTCATTAAATTAAAAATATATCGCGGAAATATGGAACAAAAACCTTCAAAAAATGTTGTAGATTTAAGAAGCAGTAAACTTCTTCCGGCCCACAAAGAGACGGCTAATAATTTACCGCTAAAAATAGAAAAACCTAAAGAAAATTTGCCGGAAAAATTACCCGAGAGCAATTCTCTGCCGTTTAAACTGCCCGCATTAAATTCAACAGAAAAATCTCAAATCGAAAAAGATTTGCCTTTTTTAAAGAAAGAGGAAGAACAGGAAGAACCCGTATCTGAAATAGTTGAATATGATAACACCTTATTTTCTTGGATAGCTCCGGAGTATACTTATTACGAAAAAGACAGAAAAGTGTGGACCCAAACAATCGTAATAATTGCCGCAATACTGATATTGATATCTCTTTTATTCTTTAAAAGTTATACCGCTATAGTGCTTACAATTGTTGGGGCGATAATTGTCCATATTTTGGCATTCAAGAAACCGCGCATAATTTCTTTTGGATTTACGCATGAAGGCATATTTGCCGGTATGAAATTCATTCCTTATGCGAACCTGTCCTCTTTCTGGATATTTTATCACCCACCGGATATAAAGGAGATAGGATTTCGTTCTAAAAAATTCTTAACACCAATGCTTTATTTTCCTCTTGAGGATGCTGATCCGAATGAAATACGCAAAATTTTGTTGGATTTTTTAACGGAGAAAGAGGAACAAATATCGGCAATGGATCAACTAGCAAGAAAAATAGGTTTTTAAATTTATATTGCCCTCGTCGTTCAACGGATAGGACGGAAGCTTGCGGAGCTTCAAATAGGGGTTCGATTCCTCTCGAGGGCACAAATATTTAAAATTTATCTTAAATTATTTTTATCGTGAGGAATCGAACCCTAAGGATGGGGTCGGGAAGGAACGATAGAACCTTCCCGTGGAGGAAAATATTAAAAACCGAGAGGTTTTTAAGGAGCGCAGCGACGGGTTCTAGCAAAGCGGATTCCTCTCGAGGGCACCGACTAGAAAACATTATCTCGCTTAAAGGCGAAATTTATGTTTTCAGGAGTCCCGCCGAGTTCCGAAAGCCTGGAGGAACTTTGCCTAAAAGGGCAAGGCGGGAATATTTAAATCAGCTCCTACGTTACGCCGGAGCTGATTTATTTTTTTAAAAGAATGAACAAGGTGTTAAAGTAAGAAAGATGACTCCATTAAGTTTACAAGATCCGATTACAAAACTTTCTACTGTCTCCCCTGCTTTTGCAGCCAATTTAAAGCATGGTCTTGGTATATACAGCATAAGCGATCTTTTATGGCATTTACCAAACCGCTATGAAGACTTTTCAACCATCACACCAATAAAAGATATACAAATCGGCCAGCAAGTAAATATTTCCGGCAAAATATTATCAGTAGAAAAAACACGGACGTGGAAAAAGAGAATGAGTATTATTGAAGCTTTAGTTAGCGATGACACCGACAGCGTAAAACTTATCTGGTTCAACCAGCCCTGGCTTGAAAATAAACTCAAAGAAGGAAACTTTATCTTCGCTTCCGGGAAATATACGGCAGGTAAAAACGGCAATTACATGGGCGTGACTTTCTGGGAAAATATTGGGGATTCCGAAGCGATAACCGAACAAACAAACAATAAAACGCTTCTGGCCGTTTATCCGGAAACCGAGGGGGTAACTTCCCGCTGGTTGCGTTATATTATCGCGCAAGCATTAAAACGCATCAGCGAAATTCCCGAAACGTTACCCAAAGAAGTAATAGATAATCAAAATTTGCTTGATATAAACTTAGCTGTCCGACAGGCACACGCACCAAAAAATCTGGATGAGGCAAACAAAGCAATTGAACGTTTAAGTTTTGAAGAAATGTTTTTACTGCAATGCGCCACACTGCAGTCAAAATTGCGCTTAAATAGCCATAAGGCTGCTCCAATACAAATGAACGTTGAACTTATTAAAGATTTTTTGAGTCAACTTCCGTGGGAGCTTACCGAGAGCCAGAGAAAATCCACGTTTCAAGTATTAAAAGATATGGAAAAGGCCTCACCAATGAACAGATTAATTATTGGTGAAGTGGGCAGCGGAAAAACACTGGTTGCTGCAATGGCAATGCTTAACGCAGCAAAATCCGGATGGCAATCTGTGATAATGGCACCGACAGAAATTCTTGCACAACAACACTTTAAGGAATTAACACGTTTGCTTACGCCTTTTAAGCTTCGTATCGGTCTTTTTACCGGCTCAACTGCCAAAGTAACATCCAAGCGTTTAACTGAATCTAGCCTGCCAATAGCTAAACCAAAATTATTTAAAGAAATAAAATCCGGAGAAATAGATGTTTTGGTGGGAACGCATGCTCTAATAAGTAAACGCGCTCAAGGAAAATCAACAACAAAAAGTTCTCTTTTAACAAACGGACCTTTAAGATTTAAAAAAATCGGCTTAGCCGTAGTAGACGAGCAGCATCGTTTCGGCGTCGAACAACGTTCTATCCTAAGTAAAATGCAACAAGAACTTCATCCTGAACCGTTTATGATATTCCCCCACTTTCTTACAATGACAGCCACACCCATACCCAGAAGTTTAGCATTAACAATATTCGGTGATCTTGATCTGTCCCTAATGAATGACCTCCCTCAAACACGCAAACCAATAACTACCGAAATAATTCCGATTGAAGAAATAAATAAAATTTACGAAATGGTTCGCAATGAAATAATTTCGGGACGCCAGGCATTTATAGTTTATCCTTTGGTCAAAAAATCAGACAAAATGGCTTTAAAAGCTGCAGAAATTGAGTATGAAAAAATAGCCAAAGAAATATTTCCTGAACTTAAAGTGGGTCTTTTACATGGGCAGATGAAGGCCAAAGAAAAAGATAAAATAATGTCCGCGTTCAAAAAGGGCAGAATAGATATTCTTGTAGCCACAACCGTAATTGAAGTAGGCATTGATGTGCCCAACGCCACAATAATGATAATTGAAGGAGCGGACCGTTTTGGTTTGGCGCAACTTCATCAATTACGCGGCAGAATAGGCAGAGGCGAATATGAATCAAAATGCTTTTTGGTCATCGAAAAAGGCATGAACAACAAACGTCTAAAAGCTTTTGAACGGCTTACTTCGGGTCCGGAATTGGCGCAAGAAGATCTTGAAATAAGAGGACCTGGAGAAATTCTGGGAACAAGACAAGCGGGATTATCTGAAATAATACTCAAAGCCTTAAAAGATGTTGCGCTTGTGGAAAAATCACGCGAAGCAGCAAAAGAATTTTTACGCTTAGATCCAAATATAAAAAAATATCCCGAACTTGGACGAAGGGTTGCAAAAATAAGCGCTAATTTGCATCTATCTTAATAAACATAAAAGGCTTCTTAAAATGAAGCCTTAATTTTGCATAATATTATTTTTTAATTCCTCGTTTCCCCGCCCCCCTTCCTGTTTTTGGCTGGCCCCTTCGGGGTCACCCAAAAACCCATATACCTTCCCAGTAACAATCTCAGCTGAGCATCTAAAGCCGGTAACGAACCAAAAATTATAATTATTATTGGCAAAAATGTCCACTGCAAAACAAAACCAAGAAGAGCAAAATACGAAATGTTTTTAGGTCTTGGCGGAAGTAAAAGAAAACTTACAAGCGCATTAACGCCTATACCAACCATCGCAATACTAAGCAAAAAACTTGTGATGTAGGGCAGATTTGCCGCCAATACAGTAGATTTAAACTCTTCACCGCCTACGGTTGTGGGCAGCCAGCCAAACGCAAAAATGACTAACGCGCTACATGCCCAAGACCAAAATCCGTCCAAAATAACCCAAATATGAAAAAGTTTTTTCCGCAAAGAAATTTTCTTGATTTTTAAAAATCCATAAAAAAGATATGGTATTTTTTCTGCACCATAAGCCCACCGTCTTTGCTGGCGATATACGTTTTTTATTGTAGAAATAAGATTTTCTCCGATATTGGCGTCCAGCGAAACGGGATAAAAAAGAGGTTTTACTTTATAATCACCGTCGAACGCCAAAAATGCCTGATAAAAAATAAGTGAATCTTCCGAAACTACTTTAGTATTCCAAAAACCTATTTTTATAAGTGAATCCAAATTCATGGAGTGAGAAGAAAAAGTTTCCATTTGTTCGGGGCGTACCTGTTGTATTAACTGCCATATCGTATTTCCGGTTGCCACAAGACGAGAAAACATTGGCGCCTCCCAAATATTATTATTATACAAAGGAATAGGCTGATAGCTTGTACGCAAAGGTTTGTCTGAATTCAAAAAAGTATATGTGAGACAAGAAAAATACTGAGGATAAACGCGCGTATCTATATCAAAAGAAGAAACCATAACGCGCTTAGGATCTATTCCGCGGGGTTGTATCAATAATTTTGTGGCCTCTCGTGCGGCCCAAGCTTCATTTGAACCTTTTCCGGCTATTTCACCCGGAATATTTGGCGGATGAACAGTAACTAATATCTCAGCAAAATCATTTTTAAATTTATCCGTGACATTTTTTGCCGTCATCTCTGTATCCTCTCCTCCCCTAGCTTCTGTTGCCACGACAACCAGCAAACGCTCGTGAGGATAATTACTTTTAGCTAACGCGCCAAGCGTTTCTTCAATAACTTCTTGTGGCTCTTTATACATCGGCAAAATTACCAAATGCCAAACATCCCTCCAAGAAGTCAGTTCAAGTTCCGGCTTGAACTCTTTTATATTTTCGAGTTTTTCAAGCCAATCTATTTTCAAAAATTTTCTCACTTTTCTATAAGAAACAATAAGATGCAAAGATAAAGATAAGGCGCGCATAAGCCACAAAACATCGAAAACTATTACAAAAACAGCAACCGCTGAAGGCAAAAAGAAAGAAAAAACTATAAGTAAAATGAGCGTGCCGAATGAAAGAAGTCCGGCGAGCATTTCAAAAAAACGCCACAAAAAACGACTTCTGGCGTCAGCAATATCTGAAGCTCTGCCCCAAAACAAATGAGCTTTATCTAAAGTTATATCGTAATGCTCCATAAAATAGCGGCCATTTGAGGCCTCCCTTAATTATGAGATAAAAGTGTCAATTTGAATAGAGAAAAGCCTCTGCTTAAAAGCAGAGGCTTATTTATTTTTTATCCAAACATTCTACCAAAGGGCCCTGGAGAGGCTTTTTTCTTAGCATCTGTTGACGCGGCGAACTTACTCACCAAATTGTTATCTAGAACGTAAAGGCATACTTCCTTTGCGCTCCGTTCACTGTGTCCAAACGACTTTATAAGATTTTCTATCATGTGCGACACGTGCTCTCTAATCCTGGCGTCATGCGCATCGAAATCATCAGTGCCGAAAACTTTGATAGCTTCACGGAAATTCTTGTTATCAAGGAACGACTGCAGAGCATTATCTTTCAGGCGCCTAACGTAAGCCGCAAAAAGTTCATTGTAAAGATCGGTCTTGGTGATGTCGATACCTCGACTTGCCACCTCAGTAACATATTTCTTCTGAATTTCTTGTGCAAACTTTTGTGCTTCGGCTGTGTTCGCGCCTCGACCGGCCAAACGATCTGCCATAAGTTTCAATAAATCTTCAGTTACTTCGATCTGCTCATGTGTATACTGACACTCTATCTTATCGCCAATCTCATAGTTAACGGCGTCGAGATAATTAAAAATATCACGCGAGATTTGATCTTTACTGTAGAAGTACAGAGCTTCCTGCATTTCGTTCAAAACGGCATAATCATACGAAGCTACCAAAGAATCAAGAAATCCCCTTGGAGGAAGTTTCTCGTCACGAATTGGCTTCGCAATACCGTGTTTGAAAAACTCCACCACATCATTCATATTTATAAGCCTTTCATCCTCATAATATTGGCTGAAAAATTCGCCGAACATAACGATTGATTCGCGTCCGGAAAAACCTTTCATGCCTTCCTTCTGCCCCTCGTTAATCACAGCTCGACGTACTTCTGCCTTGAATTTATTCCTGTCTTCTTCTAACAGCCATGCCGGAATATTACTACTGTAAAGTTCCATTCTGAGCAAGCGACCGAACTCATCGCAATAGAGTTTATACTTCTTAAAGTCGGGAATCCATTCAGTTAGCGGAGGACACTCCGTATTCATCCGTGAAGCAACTACGGTGCGTGCGAAATTATCAAGAACCCGTGGAAGAAAATGCTTTTCAATGGAATCTCCGAAAACATTTCGATAAATGTCTACCTCGGTCCTCGGCTCCAATACATACGTGATATTACTGTAATGAATCCTTCCTTCGAAGGATTGCATCTTGGCGTCATCGATAACGCTTCTGTCTTCCGGATTCATTAGAGCAATGAACAGAGAACTTATATTCTCTTCTGCATCGCCGACCTTATGGACGCCTTCACTCAACACATTATGCAGATCCAACAATCGTTCTCGATTCTGCAATTTAATATCCATAAGAGCATAAATACCATTATTCGTCTTAGCAAGTGGCGAATATTCATATCGAACCGCATTCGCTCCGAAAAGCTTATCGAGCCAATCCTGAATTAGTTGATTGGTGTAGTATCTTTGCGGAAAATCACCCGCAGACTGCGCGTAAATAGGATCTCCGGGATTGAAAACAGTAATGCCTTCGCCTACCCGACGATCAAAACGTGCAGCTCGAACACGCAACCTCTTCAGCACTTCCTCAAAAGATTCTAATTTATCGAACAGAGACGAAAAAATTGATTTACAGATTATGCAAGACTCTGTCTGAAAAAGCCACTCGTATTCCTTCTCGCTGAAGATATATTTTCTAATCTCGCGGTCTTTTTTAGTATCTCTGGGCAACAAATGATAGAGAAAACGAGAACGATATTCTTTGGGGACGACCAGTATAGGAATATCATGACTCGGGCAAGGAACCAGAAGTTTCTGAGATTCTTGCGCGTTGCCGGCATTGAAGTCGTCTAGTTCCCAAAGAACTTCAAACATTTGCCCCTCAGCTGTACCAGTGTACATTTCGAAAGCTCTCAAAAGATTGTTCAGGAAAGTGCTCTTTCCGGAACCCGATGGACCATCATAGATATAAATTCTATTTTGCTGAATACCCTGCCTGAGCGAACCAACTTGACGCATAAATCTGTTAGCAAAAGGCGTATCCGCAAAAAATGGTTTGTCCGCACCTACAACAAATAGTTTCGAACAATCGTAACGAACGAAGCCGATAGACTCCCGGTCGTCAGAATAATCATCTTCTTCTTCTGCCTGAACGTTTTCATTAACCATATCGTAAAATAACTGCGAAATACTGCGTAGAACTCGCCGAGGATTGTCCTGCACAAGCTCCGAATAATCTTCAAAGCTCAACAGATTTCTCGGTTTTCTGAGTCCCATTTCTTTCCTTAAGAAATCTAAAGCATCGTGCTGTTGATCGCTCACGTCGATACCTCCTTTATGACCATATATCAAAGTGCTTACGAGTCTGCGCCAAGCAGAACTCATTATTAGCTTAGTCTTAACCCAAATTGATGCAAAATGGAAGACCCTTCTAGTAATATACAACCAATAAAAAAGTCCCTCTGTAGAGGGACTTATTAAAATATTGATTATTAAGATATTGATTAAAGGACCTGTCTCTTAATTTGCCTTTCCTGCCGAGAATAAATATACAAAACGCGCCTCAAACGGTGCTTTTGTTTGTAATCAGGATCATACGCTTCCCACCAGTTCTTAGGCGGAATCATTTCATACTCAGTCGTTTCTAGCCTTACGTCACGACCGGTGAAGAAACTCAATCCTGCCAAAACTGCAGGGATATGTTTTGTAACAAGGCTCCTGCCTTCGTAAATGTGGTTCAGGTACAGCTGAGGGCCGTTAGATTTGCTTTCATAATCAATGTTGGGCGGATGGTACAACGAGTCATTGAGCAGTTGACGATATCGTTCGCCGTTCTTTGACTTAATGTACACTTCAGCCTTGTCAGGCTTTTCAGGATGCGGCCGAACACCAACAATAAAAAGTTTATATTTATCTACGAAATCCTGGAAATCGTTATCGGAAAGGAAGTTAATCAGGCGTTCATCATTAACATTTTGTCTGGTTTCGAAAAGAACTTTCCGAGCATATTCTTCACTCGGCTGCGTATCAAAGTTCTTTCTTAATTCCATATCTTTAAGCAACTGATATGAAGACGACAATCTGCCTTTGCGCGCAAGATCTTCTATGAACTCAAAGAGATGCATACCTACAGCATAAGGGTTAATTCCCAGCTGCGGATCCGTCGTGACTCCGGAGTCGACTTTTGCAAAATCAACTTCATGAGTTCTGATCCGTTCATCTGGTATGAATAACCTCTGGTGCCAAAGACTAGCCCAACCCTCGTTGCATATTTTAGTACGAATCTGGGCCTGGAAATAAAGGGAGGTTCTACGAACCACCTGCATGACATCTTTCATCCATTTATTCTCTTCTTTATTGAGAACATCGGAATGTTCCCAAAGATACTCAAAGATATCAGATGGCTTGGTTTTTTTCTCTTTCTCAATCCACTGTTTATACGTGGCCTGAAATTCAGGAAACTTTCCGCGCAAAACATTATCATTAAAGAATGTACGTTCGCCGTTTTCTTTGCCGGCGCGTTCAATACAACGGTTATATCTATCAAGTTCTTGATAATAGAAACTGGGATCCAAAGCTCTCTCATCATGTAGTTCTCTCAGGAACTTTCCAAAATAGAAGTCCACTTTCGGAGAAATAACACCGAATACCTCAGGCGAATCACTCTTGCTGATTTTTTCAAGTTCCTGGTAATAACCGACAAAATTGTCGATCAGACGCGAAAATTCGATAACATAATCAACCCAACGTTTCTCAGCACCAAGATCCTCCCGGATCTTATTGATGAGTCGCTTATCGGCCAATGCCTGTCCGCAAAAATCATCGTCCCAGGTACCCCTGAAAAAAAGATTGTTCTGAAAAAAATCAATGTGGCCCAAAACGTGATAAAAAATCATCACATTGAACCAATCGGCATTGTCCTGATTATAGTAAGAGATAGGCGGACGAGTGTTAATCACGGTCTCGTAAGGATTATGAGGATAGCTGTCATAGATCCAGTTGTTCTGAACCGCTTCAACATCGTGAACCCAGTAATCATACAGAGTCGGAATCATAATCTTGGGAGACAGCTCAAGCATATCGTGATTAGTCACGATATATTCCAACGTGCTGTCAGAAAAATTAAGGCCCGCTGCCCTAGCGATTTGCTTACATTTCTCCATCTCTTGTTTCATCGCAAGATTAAGCAGTTCCATCGGATATCCTCCTTAATCCTGCGCAATAAGAGCTTTGAGAGCTTCAAGATTCATTTCGTCGCTTACGTTAAATCCCGGCATGGAATGCATGCGGAATGCGTCGCGCCGCAATTGGATGTCCGCCGCTTCAATGTACGTTTCAAACGTCGTCTTCTGACCTGAAGCCATAGTATACGGATGTTTGAACAACGTGACACCTACGCGCCTGGCATAGCTTAATATTTTCTGCAGTTCTGCCACAGCAGAACCACTACGATCAAAATCATCGCCGTCAGTACCCTGGAAAACAAAGATGTCGTAATCTTCAGCAAGTCCTTCACTCTCAACGATCTCATTGATCTTTTTGTACAGCGAAGCAATGACGGTTCCGCCTCCGGAACTTAGTCCGAAATATTGGCGGGGCGTCACTTCCCTCGCCTCAGTATCGTGCAAAATAAATCTAGGAATGACCATCTTTTCATATTGAAACAAAAGCCAAGAATAGATCATCAAATGCTGAGAGACAAGAGCGCGCGTCGGATCACCATACATCGAACCGGAATAATCTCTGCCTAAAAATACAACTGCGCGGGATTTATAGATACGTTCGCGGGAAAGAACTCGGTAAACCTTATCTATATCCGCGACGAGCATTTCTGACGGATCCATGTTATCTGGATCGACCCTACCAAGGATCAGGTTTGTCCTAGCGATCCTTTTTAGAGTTTCTTTCTTGTCCAGAACCTGTCCTGAGCCGCGATGACGATCCGTCAACTCAAAGGTATATTCGTCGGTCGGAAAACGCTTCCGCTTTTCAGAAAGATTCGGAAGATCTAACTTCTCACTTAATTGCTTGCCGAGAGTATACGCGTCTTCTTCTATGTGATCAGCGCTTTCATCGCCGGGTTGCTGATCGCCATTATCTCCGTCACCGCCACGAGGAATAGGTATCTCTCCGATAACCTCTCCTACTTCACCGCTGCCGCTACCGGGCACCTCTTCCAAATCATCAGGTTCGTCATTATCGTCAAAAGATTGCGCCAAACTAGCAATATGTTTGGGTTCGGAGTCGCCGTGCAAAAGTCTTTCTTCTTCCACATAGGGAACGGTTATGACTTTGCCCTGCCCAACCAATGCTCTTCGCCACTTTATCCTCTTTGGAAAACCATCTTTCACGCGATCTTCATCGCGTCTGATTAAATCCTCAAGAGGCTCCATGGCCGAAGATATTCTGCCGGCTCGACGAGAAGGTCGAAGACCCAATATTTTTTCCAGCTCTTCTTTTGCAGCTAATTTCATTCCTATTTTATCAAGTTCAGTAACACATCTGTCTGACATCGAAATCTCCTTTTTGGAAATCGATTATCAAAGGACTCTTTGAGTTTGCATAAAGCAAAACTCGACTTAACACTGTCTTAACGCATATTTAATAAAAAAGAAAGCCCATATTAGTCGCATCCGCGCATAATAAAACATCCCCGCACTTACGTGCGGGGTATTGTATTTTATGTTTTGTTGTAAGACGTGTTCATCTGTCGCGGCGATTCGCTGTTTTGCCGCAAAACAGCGCGGCGCGCCAGATTCGATTATATGCCCTTCGTCCGCGAGCTGACACTCGCGGTACTCGGGTCCGTACAATAAAAATCTCTCTTTTTTAAAGAGAGATTTATTTTTTAATAATTAGCTTTCATCGATTTTTTCACAGAAATATTCAATCGTCTTTTCTGCACAAGTACGACAGTACCCGAGCTTATGAAGCATCGTATCAATCATACGGTTATAGACTCGTACGTTCTCTTCGTTGGTCTTGTTGGCAAGTGCGCCCATCAAAGACCCGGCTCCTGCAACATCCGATTCTAGTCGAACATCCGTCACCGCTTTAACGAGAGCTTCATTATCCATGAAATTATATTCCGGATCGGTAGCAACCTTCTGACCATAAATCTTACGGATCGTGGTACGGAAAGTTTCTCGTCGTTCCTTAGAACTAAGGCCCATTCGACTTTCTACGCTGTCGATGAACCGCTCATCAATCTTGATAGCTTTCATTTGCCTGGTCTGCGGATCTCGGTATCTCCACATCTTATCGGGACCGAGCTGATCCGAATCGACACCAATAATCATATTGACATAATCCATGACTTCCTTACTGATGGCGCCAGGATCATCTCTATAAGCATTAAAGATAGAAGTTTTGATGCGCTCACGGTAAAGCCGACGCGCAATCTGAAGATCTTTCATAAATTTTTCGCGATCTACAGCCTCGGAAACATAGTCGATGACTTCACGCTCGGCAGCTTTAAACGCATCACGAGCAAAAAGACATCTTCCCTCATGGGTTTCAGACATCGCCAGCATACGCTGAACAATTCGGCCAAGACCACGATGTCCGATACCTTTCTGTCCCCAACGCTTAGTAACATCTTGACTTGCATTGAGAGTATCTTTGACTTCAATCAAAGTCCGAACGCTCTTTTCGCCGGCGATCTCGCCAGCTTCGAGTTTCATGGTCTCAATTGGCGTCAACTTGTTGTTGTGAGGCAGACGGCTCAACGTAACAGCTGCGGACAGAGCAAAATTCAGATTAGGATCTTCGTGCAGATCCTCACCCATAACAGTATTTTTCTTCTCGGAACCGATCGCATAACCTGTCAATTCCGTCTGAAGACGGTAATCAGTGTTATGTGACACATAGCACATGGTGGAACGGTCCTTGATTGGACTTTCCTCTTTTTCAGCAACGAAACGATTAAATTCATAGTTGTTGCTCGTTGCAATAATAAGGCAGTCAATAGGCCACTTGTAGCCATCAAGTTCAATGGTTCTGTTCTGAATCACCTGAAGGTAAATCTGAACAAGATCCTTTTTATTCTTAAACATTTCATCCGAGAAATGGATACCGCCACCGCCAACGCGAGCAATAGCTCCACGCCGTATATTGTATTTGTACGGATTTGTAGTGTCAGTAAGATTCAAAAGTCGCGACAGATCCTCTTCACCGAGAAGATCTGCTGCGGAAGACGTAATCTTATCCCGAGCAGAATACTTACCGGTGACAATACCCAAGCTTTCAGTGATCGGCACAGGAACAACTCTGACGTGTTCCAACATCTTATCGATATCGCCATCGCAGTGAAGACGAATATCACTCCAAATGTGCTCCGTGCAGGCGCCAAGCGGTCGCCATTCGCGATAGATCTTTTCTAATTCTTTTTCTTTGAACTTGAGTTTAAGTAAGCGTTCTCTGCCCTCTTCTTGCGAATCAAAAAGATTCATCGCAAAAATAAAAGGATCCTCAAAAGTCTGAGACTGAATTACATCAATCTTCCCGTATTTGCCGAGCTGACTCAAATTGACGAACTCAATCGTATATCTTCTGTTCTCGGTTTTTGCCAAGAACTGTCGATATTTCTTACATACATACTCGACGAAGAAAGTTTTACCATTACCCGGTTCTCCAACAAGCACAAATGCCTGTTCAGCACCCGAGCCGCCTCTGGAAGCTTCCTGAACAAAGTTGACGAACCCGTTTATTTCCTCGAACCAACCAACAGTGTGCTTTCCACCCTGTCGGAAGAAAGGAAAATCGTAAGTGATTCTGCCGCCGCGAGTAACTTTTACTACTCCCGGCTCAAGCATCATTCGCGAAATGCTCTGAGCTGCGGTTTCAAAATGCCGCGCCCCGCTAAGAACTTCTCTGAGATGATGGTCAAGAGTTTCAGAATTTTTATTCATTGCAGTACCTCTGCTATCCGGCATTTTTTCTCCTAGTTTCCTTGTTATTTTTTCAAGGTATGTTTATTTAATATAACCCTAAAACATTCATATTGCCTTGTCAACCAAAAAAACCCTTGTATTTGAAAGATTTACAAAGAATTATACTTATGGTCTAAATTTAAAAACTTGTTTTCATAAAATTAAAAACGCGACTTTTTTAAGACGCGTTTTGTTTTTTAAATAATTGCATTCACTAGGTTCAATTCTTTAGCCTGTTGAGCATTCAACCAGGTTCCTTTAGCCATCAACTCAACAATACTTTGTAATTCTGTGCCTGTTCGCTCAGCTACGCATTGCGCAAAAGTACTATTAATACCTTCGAGTTCTTCAAATAATTTTTTCGCCGAATCAGCGCTGTGTTCGCCGTGCAAACCAACCTTAGCTTCATGCAGCAAGAATTGTGTTCTTGTCTTATGCGCGAAACGCGTTTCTCCTGCAAGGTAAATAAGAACCGCGGCTGATTCAATGCTGTATCCGAATGTATGAATAGGAATACCCAAATCACCTATGGTATATAAAAATGCAAAAGCCGCTTTTGCATCTCCGCCCGTGCTATTTACAAGCACTTGTACAGGAGCTTCATTCTTGGTTTTGCTCCAACGTTCTCTAATTTTTTCGATAAGCGTACGAACACTATCGGAAGTAACTTCATCGAAAAATAAAATTGTGTTCGGAGAGTCCGCTACCCAAACCTTGGACATTGCCTGCCGCTTTCTGTTATGAAAGTTCGTTTGTGACTATTTAACAACAAACCACACAAAAAAACAATACCGACCCCAATTATACTTGGGGCCGGATAGTTTATGGGACAATTTTCTTGAATTCTTCTTCCAATCTCTGTGCCATCTGCCAAGTTGCCATAGCGTCGGGTAAAGCATGATGATGGTCGTCAGTTGAAATCCCAAATTCTCGCATTGCAGATCCCAAACTAAATCTTGGTCCAAATTTTTGTTCTTGCTTTGTGAGATAAACCCATCTGATAAAATCCATTTTTATATCTCGCCAAGTGTAATCCAAACTATAATCATCCAAAACTATCCCTAAACGATTCATTGCCGGCTCAAGAAAGGCCCGGTCAAAAGCTACGTTCCAACCGGCAGGGGTTGCCCCGCGAATTTTTTCGCAAAACAATCGCACGGCTTCGCCGTGAGGTAAAGCGTCTTTCCATGCTTCTTCACTCCAATGATTTATAGCTAAGGCTTCCGCTTCGGCTAATTCAAGATGTTCGGGTTTAATCTTTACTTCAAAAGAATCTATCATTGCCAAATTATCTCCTCTTGCTATGACAACGCCTATTTCAAGCAATTCATGAATACCCGGATGACGTCCGGTTGTTTCTGTATCTAAAAATGCAATTGGCCTTGGTTCAAAATTATCCATACCCAGTATATCAACTTTCAGCGACAAACGCGCAGCGTTTGTCAAACTTTAATTAGTTATAATAGAAATTATACAAAAATAATTTTAAATATTAAAATTGTTATACCCGAATTACAAGACCTACTGAAAGTTGTATTTCTGGGCATGAAATTTAGCGTATATTATTAAACTGAAATAAGCAAGAAATTAAAAATCCCCTGAAATTGTTTCAGAGGATTAATTTTTATAGGGTACAAGTTTTACTTGTCCGTCTTCTTCTTTTTGTATCCAGATTGTTTTCTTGCAAGCACGGTTAGCGCATAAGTAACCGACTTTCTTGGTGGCGTCGTTAGCAATCAGATATAGTTCTGTATCGCATGACGGGCATTTCAAACTTATCAACGCTATGCTTATTGAAACATCCTTCAAGGAAAAATCCTGATCGAATCTGGGATTCCATATACTGGCAAATTTCCTATATTCTCTTTGTCTAAACCTCTCTGGATGTTTTTCCTGAAAATGCTTAGCCGCCGCACTATAAGGCACTATTGAGCCGCAAAATTCACATTTGTATCTGCTCATTTTATCTTTTCTTTTCTTCCTACTCATCAGCTTCTTTAACTAATTTTTTGCTTATCGTCCTTATGTCTCCATAAGGAACAAAATGTCCTTTCTCATTTTTCTCATCAATCAAAGTTAGCCCACGCAAACTAATCGTATCTATAACGCCTTCCTTGCCCGCAAATTCAACATAATCGCCTTTATTGAATTTATTCTCAGCCATAAGCATAAAACCGGAAATAATATCGCCGATAAGTCTCTGCGAAGCAAAAGTTATTGCAAAACCGACAAATCCCAATCCGGCAATTACAGGAACGGTATCTATACCAAAATGCGGGAGAATATATACGGATCCGAGAATTATAAGAAAAATACGCAAAAAGCGTTCAACGATATGTTCAAAAAGAAGTTCGTAAGAATCAGGAACTAAATGTCTAAGTGGTCTAAAAAATAAAAGAATTTTATAGATTATGAACAGAAATAGTATTTTCAAAAGTATACTCAAAATGTTCAAAGAAAGCCATTCTGTAACAGAATTTATATCTATCATTTATGCTCCTTTAAATCGTGTTTTCAAAGTTTTTTTAAGCATACAAAGAAAAACAGCCATATGCAACGGCTGATACTAAATTAAATTTAGGATTGACGCGAGTTAACCGGAACCAAATTATACAGAAATTAATTGGTCGGCAGAATCAGAAGTTTAATTTAATTTCTTGATATGCTTATTTAAATGTTTCTTCGTTCGCGTGAAGCCACTGTCTAATTCCCTCTGCTACCTTGCTATGGGCTTCTTCTACTGTTTTGCCCCAGAATTCTTCTGTAACAAAAAGAGTTTTTCCGTTGAAAAGTTCAGTTATTATCGCCTGTGCAATAAAAAAGTCTCCTTGAGGAACAGGCGGCAGCATTGGAATTATTTCTACTGAATATTTTAGAGATTTCATAATCAAAGGTTATTACTACTCCACTATATTAAATATTATATCATAAAAACCACCCCAATTTTAAGAAAGGTTTTTATACACAAAATTAGTAGGGTTAAATACCCCGCATGGAAAACTTTTATACTGATAGCTAAAGCTTGCTTGCGGTAGGTTTATCGAACTGTTGAAATAAAATGCTTATTGCTTTCCTTAAGAACATCCCTAAAGCTTAAAGGGTTGTTGAAAAAATAATCACTAAAACTAATGCGGCAATAGTATAAATACCGAATTGCCGCACAACATATCGAATAGGAACGACGGAAGCAAAAAGAAATACAACTACCAGATTGAGAACCGGAGATACGGTAAGAAAAGCAAAAATGCCCGCAGAGGACATGCCCAAATCGGCAAAAGCCTTAGCGATTGGATAATTACCAAGTATGGTCCCGAAATACAAAATAATCCCTATAACAAGCGCGATCACAATTCCACCTACATAATTACCCGAGAAACTACGAAATTCCTCTGCCGGGATTAACGTACGAAGTGCTGCTCCGATGAGAATACCGATCATAACAATACTAAAAATTTTTCCTTGCCTCATCCAAAAACCTCCTCCGTCAATCGAAGCGCTTGGCTTAATCGTCAGCGGTAAATTTCTAGTCGCAAATGCAGCAATACTCAGTGATAAAAAAATTGCGATCGCGTTCAAAAATGCTATTTTTATACCAAAAAGGCTGACGATAATAGGAAACGATTGAAAATCATATGCGCGTTCAGCGACAAAGAAACTTAAGAGCAAACCGGGATGTGCACCAAGACGCACCAACGACCCCGCAACTGGTAGCTGCGACATAATACTTAAGGGCGACACCATACCAAGCGCCTGGAGAAAAAATAGTTTTCTAAGCGTCATGACACCAAAGTATTTGTGAACCGCATCAGCAGAAAATCTTCTTTCGACAACATATGCCGCCACAGAACCAAAAATAAGCCACGGAATAATGGAACGACCATAAAGAATAATTGTTTCAATGAAAATTTCGGGCATAAATATATTATCGCAAGAAAAAACGTTGATAACAAACAATACACTAAAATTTACCGATCACATTAACTTTCACAAAAGCGTCAATTTGCAAACTCCGTGATGGAAAACTTTCAGTGAAACGGAGAAAGCCTTTCTGTTGTATGGAAAAAGCCGCTCAACGAAATCGCCAAACGGCCCACTAACTCAACTGGTAGCCCTAACGGGAGTCGAACCCGTGTTACCGCCTCTTGCCCGCCCCCAAATTTAAACTAGTAGCCCTAACGGGAGTCGAACCCGTGTTACCGCCTTGAAGGGGCGGTGTCCTGACCACTAGACGATAGGGCCATGAAATTTTTTTTGGGGGGGCGGGTGAAAAGGGGCGATGTCCCATATACTCCGAATATATCGTCGGCTTCGCCTCCAGCAAAAATATGTGTCGGAGCATATGCCCGGGAATCTTTTAGATTCCCGCTTTGCGCTACGATTCTCGCACAAAGCCCATTAGACGATGAGGCCAAGCTCTTCCCAAAGTATCAAATTTATTACATTATATCAAGCATGATAATTCTCGGGATAGAAACTTCGTGTGATGACACCTGCGCTTCTATTATTAAGGCATCGGGTTCTTTGCGCGCACCAAAATTTAAAATATTGAGCAACGTGGTTTCCTCACAGGTAAAAATACATAAAAAATACGGCGGCGTCATGCCGGCCATGGCCGCACGCGCACACGCAAAAAACATTGTCCCTGTTTATAAAAAAGCTTTCAAAGAAGCCGGTATTAAACCCAAAAAAATAGATCTTATTGCGGTCACAACCCACCCCGGATTAATGCCTGCGCTTTTAGTCGGAGTTCATTCCGCGCGCGCTTTGGCTTGGGTATTAAAAAAACCTCTTTTGGGAATTGATCACATGCAGGGACACGCCGTAGCGCATTTACTTACAAATAATTCCAAAACAATAAAATTTCCCGCTATAGGATTGTTGGTTTCCGGAGGACATACACAGATTATACTAATGCGCGACTACAATAATATAAAACTTGTGGGAGAAACCTTGGACGATGCCGCAGGCGAAGCTTTTGATAAAGTAGCTCGCTTGCTTGGTCTTCCCTTCCCCGGCGGACCGCCAATAGCAGCTTGCGCTGCCAAATTCCAAAGCTCAAAATCCAAAACTCAAATTAAACTGCCAAGACCGATGTTAAAATCCAATGATTATAACTTTAGCTTTTCGGGACTCAAAACTGCAGTATTATATCTTGTACAAGATCTACAAAAAAAATACGGTAAGCGTCTGCCAACAGAAATGCGAAATGAAATTTGCGCGGAATTCCAACAGGCGGCGCTTGATGTTCTAATAATAAAAACCATAAAAGCTGCAAAAGAATATAGGGCCAAAACCATAATTATAGGCGGTGGAGTTGCTTCCAATAAAGAACTGCGCAAACAGCTTGCCGAAAAAATTGAGCAAAATCTTCCAAAAACCAAATTCCAAATCCCCACTCCTGCGATGTCTTTGGATAACGCTGCAATGATAGCCACTGCCGCCTATTTCAACTGGAAAAAAGGTAAACGCAGTACATGGAAAAATGTAAAGGTAAAAATATAAGCGCTATTGTTAAAACAACAGCGCTTGCCTTTCAGGGAATACGATCTATATCGCGTTCCGCTTTGCGGTAAAGTTAAAAACTCCCTTATTGGGAGTTTTGCTTTTATGGAGGACAATCGTGAAATAATCCTATGCCGACTCTTCTTGCGTGCGCGGGAATTAGACCTCTTTTCGTCCATCTCCGGAAGGTTGCTTCTGAAACATAATAGTTAACCGGGATCTGTACTTGAATCGGCTCAATTTCTGGAAGAGAAATCTCCGGAATACGAATCCAACCGTCTTCTTCATCAAAAGGAACAGGTAAAACGAGGCTATCTTGGCCTTCAGAAATTACACTGATGCGCCTCGTATCTTTCACAACAATCTCCTTGTTTTAATGAACTAATTTATATTTTATATATTTTCATTTTGATATTGTCAACAAAAATTGTAATTTTAACTAAAACCAATATAATAAACAGTGTTTGAATATTAGGATATTGGGTAGTCCACCTGCGCTTTGCTTCGGCGGATGCACATTGTTGCATTCACGAGGCTTACGCTCGTGAGCAACAATGGCAGAGTTAGAAAAAAATTATAACCCAGGAGAACACGAGGGAGAAATATACGCCCGTTGGGAAGCGAGCGGCTTTTTTAATCCGGATAATCTGCCCGGAGACGGTAAATCCTACACTATTATAATGCCTCCACCCAATGCTAATGCTCCCCTGCACGTGGGACACGCTCTGGGTTTTACTGTTGAAGATATCCTGATTCGCTTTCACCGTATGCGCGGATATAAAACTTTATGGCTTCCCGGTACCGACCACGCCGGCTTTGAGACACAAGTAGTATTTGAAAAAAAGCTTGAAAAGGAAGGCCGCAGCCGATTTAAAATGCAACGTGAAGAATTCTACAAAGAAATCTGCGATTTTGTTCAACAAAATAAACATATAAGCGAAGAAGGGCTCAAACGCCTTGGTGCTTCTTGCGACTGGTCACGCAACATTTTTACGCTTGATCCCAGGATAGTAAAGATCGTCTACGAAACCTTCTTGCAGATGCATAAAGACGGTATTTTGTACCGCGGTGAACGCATTTCAAACTGGTGCGTAAAACATCAAACTACGTTATCGGATCTTGAAACTAAATATGAAGAACGACAAGATCCTCTCTACTATATGAAGTATGGTCCGTTCACGTTAGCTACTGTTCGCCCGGAAACAAAATTCGGCGACACGGCAGTTGCGGTAAATCCCGAAGATAAACGCTACAAACAATACATAGGCAACGAAATAGAAGTTGAAATGCTAACCAGACCGGTAAAACTAAAAGTTATTGCAGACTCCGCAGTAGATATTGAATTTGGAACCGGAGTTGTAAAAGTAACACCCGCGCATGACGCAGCTGATTTTGAAATGTGGCAACGCCATAAAGATGAGATCGCGGGACCAAAACAAGTTATTGATAAATTCGGCCGCTTAAATGAATTAACCGGCCCTTATTCGGGATTAAAAATAAAAGAAGCGCGAGAAAAAATAGTTGCCGATCTTAAGGCAAAAGGATTGCTTGTAAAAATTGATAGCGAATACAAACATAATGTTCAACTTTGTTACAAATGCGGAACAGTTATTGAGCCGCTAATAGTTCCGCAATGGTATGTTTCAACCACTAAATCTTTACCGGACAAACCGTCGCTACGTGACATGGCAACCAAAGCAGTTACTGATGAGACAATAAAAATAATCCCGGACAAATTTGAAAAAGTATTTATGAATTGGATGGAAAATTTACGCGATTGGCCAATTTCCCGTCAGATCTGGTGGGGCATCCCGATACCGGTAAAATACTGCATGGATTGCAATGAGGTTATCATTGATATTGAAGACAAAATTATAAAAT
>ORJL011059687.1_pt1 | contig 20559 bp, 17 predicted proteins | sample 1779941 | NCBI WGS metagenome assembly ORJL01 (sample SAMEA104232317, study PRJEB22302) | groundwater metagenome | biome: forest; feature: aquifer; material: groundwater | place: USA | collected 2011-08-07 | depth 5.8 m | reverse complement strand
CGCCGTCGCCCCATTCGACGACGTTGAGATAGACCTCGAGGATGCGCCGCTTGTCCCATAGCAGTTCGATCCAGACCGTAATGATGGCCTCCTCGCCCTTGCGCAGCATGGACTTGGCCGGCGACAGCAGCAGGTTCTTCGCCAGTTGCTGGGAAATGGTCGAGCCGCCGGCCACCACCTTGCCCTTTTTCTGGTTCTTCTCGATGGCCTTCTGGATGCCTTCCCAGTCGAAGCCTTCGTGATCGACGAACTTGTCGTCCTCGGCGGCGATCACGGCGCGCTTCAGATGCACCGAGATCCTTTCGTAGGCCATCCATTGGCGCCTGAGCTCCGCCTTCGGATTCTTCTGCCGCGCCTCGTCCAGGCGCTGGCTCTGGAAGCTGGTGGTGACGGGATTGACCCACTTCCACCAGAGTACCCAGCCCAGATACCAGCCCTGCCACAGCAGCAACACCCCGAAGGCCGCCGCAAGTCCAAGCTTGAGCCAGCGCGGCGCCGGACGCATCGCCTCAGTTGCCCTTCAAGGCGGCGAGTACCGGCGCGGTGTGCGGGCGCACGCCGCGCCAGACAAAGAAGGCCTCCGCCGCCTGTTCGACCAGCATGCCCAGGCCATCGGCCACCCGCGCGCCGGCTTCACGCGCCTGTTTCAGGAACGAGGTGTCGCGGCCATAGACCATTTCGTAGGCGACGCAACGCGGAGCGAACACCGATGCCGGCAAGGGCAGCACGGCGCCGCCGAGGCCGATCGAAGTCGCATTGATGACGAGGTCGAAGCTGCGTCCGGCAAGATTCGCAAAGCCGCTGCCGTCGGGCTTCACTGCGATGGCGCAGCCTGGCAGTCGGCCGAATTCAAGGGCCAGGCGGGCCGCGGTTTCCTCGGTGCGGTTGGCGATCACCAGTTCGGCCGGGTTCTCCTGCAGCAGCGGCAGGATCACGCCGCGCGCCGCGCCGCCGGCGCCCAGCAACAGGATGGGACGGCCGGCCGGGTCGCAGCCGAGATTGTGCTTGAGGTCGCGAATCAGCCCGGCGCCATCGGTGTTGTCGCCGATCATCCCGTCCGCGGCAAAGCTCAGGGTGTTCACGGCGCCGGCGGCCTCGGCGCGCGGCGTGCGCCGGGTAGCGAGGCGAAAGGCCTCCTCCTTGAAGGGCACCGTGACGTTGGCGCCGCGGGCAGGACCGCCTTCCGAACCGGCGAAAGCGCGCAACGCGGCGACGAAACCGTCGGTCGGGGCCAGGATGGCCTCGTAGCTGATGTCCTGTCCGGTCTGCTGGGCGAACAGGGCATGGATGCGAGGCGACTTGCTGTGGCCGATCGGGTTTCCAAGCACGGCGTAGCGGTCGGTCATTCAGTCTGCCCTTAGCCGGTCGGCGTTGGTGAAGGTCCAGGTGCGGGTGATTTCGAGCAGGTCGGTATCGCGTCGGATGGACTCTGGAAACTTGGCATAGGGTGCCGCCATGCGCACGATGCGGCGCGCCGCATCGTCGAGCAGGGTCTGGCCCGAGGAGCGGTTGACCTCGACGCGTTCCAGGTCGCCATTGGGCTTGATCACCACGGTCAGCACCAGACTGCCGTAGAGCCGGCCCTTGGCGGCGTCCGGGTAGTTGAGGTTGCCGACGCGCTCGATTTTCTGTCGCCAGTCCTCGACGTATTGCGCGAAGCGGTATTCCTCGACCCGGGCGCCGATGAACTTCTTGCGCGGCCGCTGGTTGTATTCCTCCATCTGTCGCGCGATCTGGCCTTCGAGGCGGGCGATGGCCATGGCACTGCTGGCGAGATCGAGCCCGGAACGCGCGGCGTCGGCCGCGGGGGTCGGCTCGGGTTTTGCCCGGTCCGCGCTGACCGAGCGTTCGCTCTTGAGGCGCGTCATTTGCAACTGCGCCTGGGCTTCGAGTTCGGCCACGCGCCGCTGCGCCTCGCCCAGTTCGCGGCCCTCGCGGGTGTTGGGCGAAGGCGGCAGCGGCGTCTTGGCGCGGCGGTCTTCCTCGGTATTGCCGCCACCATCGAGATTGGTCTGTGCCTTGGCCTGGGCCTTGCTGGGCTTGCTCTTGCTCTTGCTGTTGACCAGGATGACTTCCAGCGCGCGTTCGCGCGCCTTGTCCATGAAGTCCGGCGGCGTGAAGCGGACGGCGAGCAGGACGGCGTGCAGCAGCAGCGAGATGCCGAGCGCCACTGTCAGGTTGCGCCGTGGCGGGTCCATTGCGGCAAGGAAGGCCGGCATCCTCCAAGGGAGCTTGCCACTGCGCGCTGGCAGTGTCGGCAGTCGCGGCAGCGACGGCAGGGAAAGGCGTGGCAGACTGGGCATAAGCCGGTAAATTTTACTCCCCGGCTGCTTCCTCTCCGTCCTCATCAGAGCCGCCAATAGGGGCCAATTCAGCGCTCAGTTCGGGCGCCAGTTCCAGATAGCGCAGGCGCAGTTCGGCTTCCAGCAGGTCGATGGCCTCGACGCTCAGGCGCACGTGGGCACCGCGCGGCAGTTCGGGTAGGGAAGGCACGCGCGCCACCAGCGGGATGTCGTCGAGTCGCGCCAGCGCTTCGCGCAACACTTGGGCCAGCGCCGTCGTTGCGCCCTGTTGCAGCAACCAGCGCAGGCACCAGTAGCGTTCCATGCCGCGCTGGAACTCGGCATAGGCGGCGTAGCTCAGTTCGAAATCGCGCATCGCGGCCAGCAGGTCGGCCGACTTCGGCGGAAATGGCGGCGGCTCGCCGTTCAGCAGCGCGATCAGTTGCCACTGGTTGAGCAGGTCGCAGTAGCGCCGCAGCGGAGAGGACGACCAGGCATAGCAGTCGACGCCGAGGCCTTCGTGCGCCGCCGCGACCGTGCTCATGCGCACCTTGCCTGCCGTCTGCACGCGGTAAAGCGCGGGGATGCCGGCATCGCGCAGCATCGCGCCCCAGGTGGCGTTGGCCATGATCATCAGTTCGGCGACCAGGGTGTCGAGCGGGCTGCCGCGTTCGCGTTCCTCGATGCCGACCCGGCCCTTGCCCGGCTCGGCGGCGATGCCGCTGTCGGCCGCCCAGTCCACGACGAAGTTGTAGTCCTTGCGGTTGCCGTTGTCCGAGGGCTTGCCGCGTCCGGCTTCGAGCACCTGGGCAAATTCCCAGAGCAGCTTGAGTTCGTTTCGGTACGGGAAGTCCGCCAGGCCTTGCGCCAGCGTGGCCGCGTTGAATACCGGCTCGATGTCGTGGTGGCGCAGGTTGGCGACGATGGGCACGCGCTCCATGCGCGTTTCGTGGCCGAGCAGGCGGTAGTCGGCGGCGACGTCGAGATAGAGCGAGACGGCGGGAACGGTATGTCCGGCGGCGAGCGTGAAATGCTCCACGATCTCTTCCGGCAGCATGGTGATCTTGCGCCCCGGCATATACACCGTGGATAGGCGTTCGCGGGCGATGCGACCGAGATCCGATTCCGGCGCGAAGCCGAGACCGGGCGCGGCGATGTGGATGCCTATCTGCCAGCCGCCATCGGGCTTGGACGTGACGGAAAATGCATCGTCGATCTCAGTAGTGTGCGCATCGTCGACGCTGAAGGCTTGAACTTGCGCGAGCGCAAGTTCAATGCCTTCAGCTTCGCTATCCGGTGAGCCATCGCCCCGTCCCCCTTCCCGGGGAAGGGGGCTACTGGCCAGGCGCTGCGCGCCAATTGGACGAGGCGTCGTGTATTCCGGAAAGCCGGTGCCGCCCTTGCCCTCGGGAAAGAACTCGAAGAGGAAGCGGCCGAGGTGGTAGTCGTGGGTCGAGGGCAGCGCGCCGCAATCGAACAGCAGGCGCGCGGCCGATTTGCCGGTGTCGCCGCAGGCGGCTTCGAGCGCCTTGGTTTCACCGCGATTGCGGTCGGGCTTGTAGATCAGTTGCGGCAGGATGGGCACGAATTCGGCGGGCAGGCGGCCTTGCTTGAGTTCATCCACCATGCGCTCGATCGCTGCCGCCTGCTGGCGCTTCTTTTCCAGGCCGGCCAGGGCGGCCTGCAAAATCTCGGGCGGCGCCTTGCGAAAGCGGCCGCGGCCCTTGCGATGAAAGTAGATCGGCGCCGCGTGCAGGCGCAGCAGCACGGCCGCGGCCTGGGCAGGGTCGGGTTTGGCGCCGTGGTATTCGGCGGCGAGTTCCTCGAAGCCGAATTCCTGTTCACCGCAAACCTCCCAAAGGAAATCCACGTCTATGGTTTCGGCATCGGCTTCGGCCCGTTCCAGCAGTTCGCCCGGCGCCGGGGCGGCAAAGCGCAGCAGCACGTTGGTGGCCTTTACCTTGCTGCGCTTGCCGGAGGCCAGCTCGATTTGCAGCGAGCTCACGTTGTCGGCAAGCACGCTGCCGGCACGAAAGGCGCCGTCCTCTTCAAACAGGACATTCATGGAGGGGGTTGCCCGGGGCGGGGGCGTAAGCGGGAAGCGAGGCGGCCGATTATACCGGTCTGGCCGTGGCGATCAGGACCGTGCTGGTCAGCCGGTAGCCGCCCGCGACCGCGTGCGGCGCGAGTTCGGCGGCGACGGCGGCGGCCAGCGCCTGCTGCTTTTCGGGCGGCAGGCGGGCCAGGCTTTCCGCGGCGCCGCCGGCGAGATCGAGGAAGCCCTGCCAGTAGGCGGCGGCATCGGCGAACTCGAGCGTGAAGCGGCAGGGCTCGATCCGGCGTTGGCAAAAGTTCCCATCGGGACGCAGCGCGCTGGCGCCGGCGAGACGGCGATCCAGTTCGACCGGGTCGCCGAAGCGGAAGATCGAAGGCCGCGCCACCTTGGGCGGCAGCAGCAGGCGGCGCATGCAGGCCAGCGCCGCTTCCACCAGCGGCGTTTCGCCGGCAGCGCCCCAGACCGAGAGCGCGAGCAGGCCGTCCGGGCGCAGCACGCGGCGGATTTCGCGCAGGGCGGCCTGGTCGTCGGGAAAGAACATCAGGCCGAGGCCGCACAGCACGCGGTCGAAACTCGCGTCGGCAAAGGGCAGAGCCTCGCCGTCGGCGGCCACCCGGACAAGATCGGGACAGCAGGCGAGCTGGCCCTCGCTGATGTCGCTGGCGATCGCCAGCCCGGCCTCCCCGACGGAGCCGGCCGCCGCACGGGCCAGCAGGCCGGGGCCGCTGGCCAGGTCGAGTACGCGCTGGCCCGGCGCCAGTTGCGCCGCGGCCAGCAGCGCGGTGGCAAGTTCGTCGCGGGCGCCGGCGGCCGCCAGGTAACGCGCACCGATGCGGTTGTAGCCGGCGCGTTCGAGGCGCTTGAACTGGGCGGAGTCGAAGCTCATGGCAGGGGTGCGGCGGTCCGGGTCGCCGCCGTTTTCAGCAGGTCGAAACTGTACACCGCAAGACCGGTCCAGATCGCGGCGAAAGTCAGGACGCGGCTCAGGTCCAGCGGTTCGTGATAGACCAGCACGGCGATCAGGAAGGTGATCGAGGGCGCCAGGTACTGCAGGAAGGCCATCATTGACAGCGGCAGGCGGCGCGCCGCGACGGCAAACAGCAGCAGCGGAATCGCGGTCACGGCCCCGGTGGCGACCAGCAGCAGGTCGCGTGTTGATACGACCGCTGCGCCGCCGAAGTGGCCCTGGCCGGAGAATGCCAGCCAGGCCAGCCAGGCCAGCGCCAGCGGCGTCATGCAGACGGTTTCGAGGAACAGGCCGCTGGCGGCGTCGAGCGGCAACTGCTTCCTCAGCAGGCCGTAGATGCCGAAGGTGCCGGCCAGCACCAGCGCGATCCAGGGCAGGCCGCCGGCGCGCGTCGCCTCGATCGCGACGCCGACCGCGGCCAGCAGCACCGCCAGCCACTGCAGCGGGCGCAGGCTTTCCTTCAGCACCAGGACGCCGAGCGCGACGTTGAGCAGGGGCAGGATGAAATAGCCGAGGCTGGTTTCGAGGATGTGCTCGTTGTTCACGCCCCAGACGAAAGTCAGCCAGTTGCCGAGTACCAGCGCCGAGGCCAGTGCGATGCGCGCCAGTTGTCGCGGAATGCGCGCCACGCGCCAGGCGTCGGCGAAGCCGCGGCCGAAGCCGATCAGGGCAGTCATCAGCAGCATGGCCCAGACCACGCGGTGGGCGATGATCTCGACGGCCGGCACCTCGGCGATCTGCTTGAAGAAAATCGGCACCAGGCCCCAGATCAGGTAGGCGACGATGCCCGCGGAAATGCCGAGCCGGGTGTTCTCGCGCGTGGCGGCGGGCAGCGTGCCGCTCACGTCAGCCCGGCAAACTCGATGACGGGATCGAGGTAGTCGCCCCAGCGCGTGAAGCTGTGGTCGCCGCCGGCCAGCACGGTCTGCTTCGCACCCGCATAGCGGCGCACGGCGTCGCGGTAATCCAGGGTTTCGTCGCCTTTCTCGACCAGCAGCCAGAAGCGCTGCGGTTTCGCCAGCACCGGGATGGCGATGGCGCGCAACTGTTCGACATGTTCCAGGGTGAACTCGAAGCTCTCGCCGCTGTAAAGCCAGCGCTGCGGGCCGATGTATTTCTGCAGGGAAAGATGCGCGACCACGGCCGGATTGACCAGCACCGCCCTGAGGTCGAAGGTCTCGGCCAGCCAGGTCGAGTAGTAGCCGCCGAGCGAGGAGCCGACGACGGTGGTGACGCCATGGCGGCGGATCAGGTCTTCGGCGAGTGCAACGGCCTCGCGCGGCGCGGCGGGAAGCTGGGGTGAAATAAACCTGTCGCCTAGGCCGCGTTCGCGCATGCGTGCGCCGAGGGCCTGGGCCTTGTGCGACTGCGGTCCGCTGGTAAACCCATGCAGGTAGAGGATCACGGCGAGGACCAGTCCACAATGCCCATCTGCCAGGTGGCGAGGATGACGATGCCGAAGGCGATGCGGTACCAGGCGAAGACGGTGAAGTCGTGGGTGGAGATAAAGCGCAGCAGCCAGCGCACGCAGAGGAAGGCGGGGATGAAGGAGGCGACGAAGCCGACCAGCCACATGCCGAGGTCGTCGAAGGCCAGCAGGTGGCGTTCCTTGTAGAGCTGGTAGGCGCTGGCGGCCATCAGCGTCGGCACGGCCAGGAAGAAGGAAAACTCGGTCGCCGCCTTGCGCGAAAGGCCGAACAGCAGGCCGCCGATGATGGTGGCGCCGGAGCGCGAGGTACCGGGGATCAGCGCGCAGGCCTGGGCCAGGCCGAGCTTGAACGCATCTGCCAGCGTCAGTTCGTCGACGCTCTCAATACGCACCGTGTGCCGGCGCTTTTCGGCCCAGAGGATGATGAAGGCGCCGACGATGAAGGCCGTCGCCACCGCCACCGGGTTGAACAGCGTGGCCTTGATGGCCTTGCCGAACAGCAGCCCGAGCACCGCCAGCGGCATGAAGGCGACCGCGATGTTGAGCACGAAGCGCTGCGCTACGGGATCGCTGCCGAGTCCGGCCAGCACCTGGCCGAAGCGCGCGCGGTATTCCCAGCAGATGGCCAGCATCGCCGCGGCCTGGATCACGATCAGGAACAGCTTGCCGCGCTCGTCGTTGAAGTGCAGCAGGTCGCCGGCGAGGATCAGGTGGCCGGTGGAGGAGACCGGCAGGAACTCGGTGAAGCCTTCTACGAGGCCGAGAATCAGCGCCTGCAGCAGCGGGTGGAAGTCCATGTCGGAAGAATAAATTGGCGCCGGATGAGGGCGCCGAGTCTAGCATGCGGCGGTATCCGCCTCCAGCCGCGCCAGCCAGGCCAGGGCGTGTTCGCGGCTGTCGCCGCACATCTCGGGCGAGGGCCGCAGGCCGCAGCAGCAGGACGGGCGCCGCGAGCTGCCGAACAGCGTGCAGCGATAGTCGGGCGTCAGGTGCACGCAGGGTTCGCCGGCGGGCTTGTCCAGCGTGCTGATCGAGGGCGCGATGCAGCAGGCGCCGCAGCCGGGTCGGCAGTTCATGATCGCCGTATCACCAGCGCCGACTTCTATGAAGCCTTGTAGATCTCGCTGCCGGCCTTGACGAATTCGACCGACTTGACCTCCATGCCCTTCTCCAGCGCTTCCTGTTCCGAAACGCCGATCTTCGCCGCGTACTCGCGCACGTCCTGGGTGATCTTCATGGAGCAGAAATGCGGCCCGCACATGGAACAGAAGTGGGCCAGCTTGGCGCCGTGCTGCGGCAGCGTTTCGTCGTGGAATTCGCGCGCCTTGTCGGGGTCGAGGCCGAGGTTGAACTGGTCTTCCCAGCGGAACTCGAAGCGTGCCTTGGAAAGCGCGTTGTCGCGCACCTGCGCGCCCGGGTGTCCTTTCGCCAGGTCGGCGGCGTGGGCCGCGATCTTGTAGGCCATGATGCCGTCCTTGACGTCGTTCTTGTCGGGCAGGCCGAGGTGTTCCTTCGGCGTCACGTAGCAGAGCATGGCCGTGCCGTACCAGCCGATCATGGCCGCGCCGATGGCGCTGGTGATGTGGTCGTAGCCCGGCGCGATGTCGGTGGTCAGCGGGCCGAGCGTATAGAAGGGCGCTTCGCCGCAGAGGCGCAGCTGCTCGTCCATGTTGAACTTGATCATGTGCATCGGCACGTGGCCGGGGCCTTCGATCATCACCTGCACGTCGTGCTTCCAGGCGATCTTGGTCAGTTCGCCCAGGGTTTCCAGTTCGCCCATCTGCGCCGCGTCGTTGGCATCGTAGATCGAGCCGGGACGCAGGCCGTCGCCGAGGCTGAAGGCGACGTCGTAGGCCTTCATGATGTCGCAGATGTCCTCGAAGTGGGTGTAGAGGAAGTTCTCCTTGTGGTGCGACAGGCACCATTTGGCGAGGATCGAGCCGCCGCGGCTGACGATCCCGGTCATTCGCTTGGCGGTCAGCGGCACGTAGCGCAGCAATACGCCGGCGTGGATGGTGAAGTAATCGACACCCTGTTCGGCCTGTTCGATCAAGGTGTCGCGGAAGATTTCCCAGGTGAGATCCTCGGCACGGCCGTCGACCTTCTCCAGCGCCTGGTAGATCGGCACCGTGCCGATCGGCACCGGGGAATTCCTCACGATCCATTCGCGCGTCTCGTGGATGTTCTTGCCGGTGGAAAGGTCCATCACCGTGTCGCCGCCCCAGCGGATGGCCCAGGTCATCTTGTCCACCTCGTCCTGGATGGTCGAGGCCAGCGGCGAGTTGCCGATGTTGCAGTTGATCTTGGTCAGGAAGTTGCGGCCGATGATCATCGGCTCGGACTCGGGGTGGTTGATGTTGTTGGGGATGATGGCGCGGCCGCGGGCGACTTCGTCGCGGACGAACTCGGGCGTGATCACGCGCGGAATCGAGGCGCCGAAACTCTGGCCGGGATGCTGCTGGCGCAGCAGCTCTTCGAGGCCGTCGAGCTTCTGGTTCTCGCGGATCGCGACGTATTCCATTTCCGGCGTGATGATGCCGGCCCGGGCGTAGTGCATCTGGGAAACGTTTTTTCCGGGCAGCGCGCGGCGCGGCTTGCGCGCGAGGTCGAAGCGCAGGCCGGCAAGTTCGGCATCGATGGCGCGCTGGCGGCCGTATTCGGAAGACAGGTCGGGCAGTTGCTCGGTGTCGCCGCGCTCGGCAATCCAGGCCGCGCGCAGTTGCGGCAGGCCCTTGCGGATGTCGATGCTGGCGGTGGGGTCGGTATAGGGGCCGGAGCAGTCATAGACGGTGATCGACGGATTCGGTGTGTCGGCGGTTGCGCTCTGTGCGATCTCGCGCATCGGCACGCGGATGTCCGGCCGGCTGCCGGCGACGTAAATCTTGCGCGAATTGGGCAGGGGTGCGATGGCGGCGGCGTCGACATGGGCGTCCGCGGCGATGAAATTTTCGTTGGCGTTCATGGGGCAAGCTCGATTCGGGTGGGGGGGGGGGGCAGAGGATTGAAGCTACTGGAAAGGCGGGTCGATTGCAACCCGGCGGGCGGCAGGGTCGGTGCCGGTCGGTACGTCAGATCACGACGAGATTCCGGGCCTTAGCCCCCCGCACCGCCAGCAGCGACACGGCGCGATCCAGGGTGACCAGGCAGCCATTCATCTCGACCGCCAGTGCCAGCAGATACACGTCGGTGACCTGGCGACTGCCGAGTACCGAGTGCCAGGCGATGCGGTCGGTTTCGAGCAGGCTGACCGCATCCGGCCAGAACTCGTGATGCCGTGCCGCCGCAGCCGCGGCGAGGCGTTCCGCCACCGCCGCCGCTGGCAGCGGATTCGGATATCCCGGCAGCGACATGATGCGGATGCAGCCGTTCTGCGTCAGCGGACAGGACGCCCAACCGCTACGGATGTGCTCGTGCAGCCAGACCGTCGCGCGCGCATGGTGCAGGTGATCGCTGTCGAGCAGGGCGATCAGCACATTGACGTCAAGCAGCGCCCGCATCAAGCGCCTTCGTCGTCGCGCAGCTTGTCTACCAACTCGTTGGTGACGACGACGCCACGCGAGGGAAAGGGCCGAAAACCATAGGTAGCGTTTGGTTCGCTGACGCCGGGGGCCGCCGAAGTTGGCGCCTGCGTCAACGCCTGCCGCGCCAGGCGCGAAATCACCTGCCCGGCGCTGTTGCCGCTGCGCCTAGCCAATTCCTTGGCCGCAAGGAGTACGTCGTCTTCGATGTCGAGGGTGGTGCGCATTGGTGTGGGAATGGTGAGATGATGCGGTGATGATAGTGCATCAAGTTACCGGGCGCAAGGTTTTCGCCGAGCGTTGTAACTTGCTTCGGCCCGGGGACCGGAAATCACTTCGCTACACCAACCTACCACTCAGGACGCAAAACCGATCTTCTTCAATTCCGCGTGGATCAGCTCGCCGAGCCTGGCGTGACCCGCCGCGTTGGGGTGCAGTTGGTCGCCCTTGAGCGCGGTGTCCGAGAGCACTTCGGGCAGGGCATCCTTGATCAGTGGCACCTTCTGCTCCTTGGCGATCTCGGCATAGAAGTCGGGTGGCGAGAGCTTGTTGAACACCGCGCCAGCGATGCTGGGCTTGGGCGTGGCCAGGAGCACGACCTTGGCGCCCTTGGCGCGCGCCATCTCGATCATGCGGCCCAGATTGGCCACGGTCTGGCTTTGGGGCTGCTTGCGCAGCATGTCGTTGCCGCCCAGGCTGACAAGTACCAGTTGCGGATTGTTTTCTTCGAGCAGCCCGGGCAGGCGTTCCAGGGCCTGGGCGCTGGTGTTGCCGCTGACGCCGGCATTGGTCACCGCCCAACCGGTCCTTTGCCCGAGCAGGGTGGGCCAGTCTTCGCCGGGCTTGACTCCGTGCGGCGCGGTCAGGCTGTCGCCCAGTGCCAGCACCTTGCTGCCCGAAGGCAGCGCGGCTTGCTTCTTTTCGCCGCCGCAGGCAACGGCCAGCAGCACGAGCAACAAGGCGACAAAGCCGCGAGCGATCCGGTTCGGTCCGTGCATGGCCTCAGGACTGCCCGAAGACTTCGTTCAACTGCCGCGCCACTCGGATGAAGGTGGTGCGTTTGGACAGCTCGCGCAGCTTGTGGGCGCCGACATAGGTGCAGGCCGAACGCACGCCGCCAAGAATCTCCTGCACGGTGTTCTCGACCGGGCCGCGATGGTCGAGCAGCACCTCCTTGCCCTCGGCGGCGCGGTAGTTGGCGACGCCGCCGGCATGCTTGTCCATCGCCGCGCGCGAGCTCATGCCGTAAAAGCGCAGCTTCTGCACGCCGTCCTGCAGCACGGTCTCGCCCATGCATTCGTCGTGGCCGGCCAGCATGCCGCCGAGCATGACGAAGTCGGCGCCGCCGCCGAAGGCCTTGGCCAGGTCACCCGGCGAGGTGCAGCCGCCGTCGGCGCAGATCAGCCCGCCGAGGCCGTGGGCGGCGTCGGCGCACTCGATGATGGCCGAGAGCTGCGGATAGCCGATGCCGGTCATCTTGCGCGTGGTGCATACCGAGCCGGGGCCGATGCCGACCTTGACGATGTCGGCGCCGTCGAGGATCAGCTCCTCGGCCATCTCGCCGGTGACGACGTTGCCGGCCATGATCGTGATGTCGGGCCAGGCCTGGCGCAGGCGCTGCAGGAAGTCGACGAAGGACTTGGTGTAGCCGTTGGCGACATCGACGCAGACATGGGCAATCGCATCGCCGGCCTGTTGCTTGACGCGGCAGAACTTGTCGTAATCCTCGCGCGTGATGCCCATCGAGTAGAACACCGTCGCGCTTGCCGACAGGGCCTGGAAATACGTGACCAGTTCGGCGTCTTCGTAATGCTTGTGCAGCGCCGTCGCCAGCCGGTGTCGGCCCAGTGCCTGCGCCATCTCGAAGGTGCCGACGGTATCCATGTTGGCGGCGATGATCGGCACGCCCTGATAGCTCCTGCCGGAATGGCGGAAGACGAACTCGCGCGAAATGTCGACCTCGGAACGCGAGGTCAGCGTCGAGCGCTTGGGCCGGATCAGGACGTCCTGAAAATCGAGCTTGAGTTCTTCTTCGATGCGCATGGGTCTTCCTTGACGGATACCGCCGCCGGTGCGCCGGGGCCGTGTCCCTGATTCGGCAGTGGCGAGCATACCGCGTAAACCCTGTGGTACGCCCCGGCCGGAAGGGAGGGCTTGACGCAGAGCTAACGTTCTATATACTGACTGACTGGTCAGTAATTAGAGTGCGCGCATGGAAGCCGTCACACCATCCCGTCAACGTCGCAAGGAAGCACGTCCTGCCGAACTCATGGCGGCGGCACTCGATCTCTTCGTCGAAAAAGGATTCGTCGGCACCCGGCTGGAAGATGTCGCGGCGCGTGCCGGGGTGTCCAAGGGCACGCTCTATCTCTACTTCGACAGCAAGGAAGCCCTGTTCAAGGCCGTGATCCAGGAAGGCATCGTGCCGATCCTGGAGCAGGGCGCGGGCCTCGTCGATGGCTTCAAGGGCAGCGCCGCAGATTTGCTGCGGGCGCTGATCGGCGAATGGTGGCAGCGCATCGGCAACACGGCGCTGGCCGGCGTGCCCAAGCTGATGATCAGCGAGGCAGGCAACTTCCCCGAACTCGCCAACTACTACCACGACACGGTCATCGTCCGCGGCCGCGACCTGATGCGCCGCGTCCTGCAGCGCGGCATTGCTGCCGGCGAGTTCCGCGCCGTCGACGTCGAGACGGCGATCGACGTGATTTTTGCGCCCGTGCTGATGATGGTGATCTGGCGCCATTCGCTGGGTGCCTGCTGCGGCACGGCGCACGACCCGCGGGTCTATCTGAACACCCACCTCGATCTGGCCCTGCGTGGGTTGGCGCTGCCGGTCGCATCCGGCAAACGGAGAAGCCCAACGTGAAACCTGCCGCCCTGCTTGCCATGAGTCTGTCGCTGCTGTTGGCAGCCTGCGGCGAAAAGTCGGCCGAGGCACCGCCGCCTGCGATCGGGCCGCTCGCGGTTGGCGTCGTCCGTTTCGGCGAACTGGGTTTCCACCCCGAGCGCGAGGCGCCGGCCACGGTGCTGGGCAAGAACGAAACCCGACTGGCTGCCGAGACCTCCGCGCGCATCGTGGCGATCGCGGTCGACAGCGGAGATACGGTCAAGGCCGGACAGGTGCTGGTGCGGCTCGAGGCGAAGGATGCCGAGCTGGCGCTGGCTCGGACCGAGGCGGGTTTGGCGCAAAGCACAGCAAGACTCGCTCAAGCCGAGGCGCAAACCGCCCGCGCCCGCAGCCTGCGCGAGAAGAACTTCATTTCCGCAGAAGCGCTGACGCTGCGCGAGACGGAGCTGACGGCGGCCCAGGCCGATGTTCAATCGGCGCGGGCAAACCGGGATTCGGCGCGGCGCGGCGTCGACAAGTGCATCATTACCGCGCCCTTCAACGGCATCGTGAGGGGACGCACGGCACAGGTAGGGGAACTCGCGGCGCCCGGCACGCCCTTGCTGACGCTGGCCGATACCAGCGACCTGCAGGTGGTGGCCCAGGTTCAGGCGCGTGATGCGGAGGGACTGGCTGGTGCCGAAAAGGTCGAGTTTGCGGCCGCCGGCCAGACCCACGCCCTGACGCCGCTGCGCATCTCCGGCGCAATCAGCCGCGAGGCGCGCACCGTCGAGGCACGCTTCCGCTTCGCCGGTGCGGCGCCGGCGCCTGGCAGCGAGGGCCGCCTGATCTGGCGCGACCCGCGTCCGCACCTCGCCGCCGACTACATCCTGCGTCGCAACGGCCGCCATGGCGTGTTCGTGCTCGACGGCGACAAGGCGCGCTTCCGCGAGCAGCCGCAGGCCCAGGAGGGGCGTCCCGCCAGAGCCGACTTCCAGCCTGATGCGATGATCGTCACCCGCGGCCGCCATGCCTTGCAGGACGGCATGAGCGTGAAACTCGAAGCAACAGCGCTCGGCAAGTGAACTTCTACTCCCGCCTGATCCAGAACCACCCGCTGGCCAACATCGCTTTCGCGGTGGTGCTGGTGATGGGCACCCTGGCCTACCTGGCAATGCCGCGCGAACAGGATCCGGAGATCAACTTCAACTGGGTCATGGTCACCACGGTGCTGCCCGGCGCTTCGGCCGAGGACGTGGAAAAGCGCGTCACCAAGCCGCTGGAGGATGCGATCAAGGGTGTTGCCGACATCCGCTTCGTGATGTCGTCCTCGCGCGAGAACATCGCTTCGATCCTGGTGCGTTTCCGCGACATCGACGAGCGCGTCTTCGACAAGCGCATCAACGACCTGCGCCGCGAGATCCAGAACAAGGCCAAGAGCGAGCTGCCGGCAGAGGCCAAGGATCCGCGGGTGCTGGAAATCACCACCTCGAACGGCTTCCCCACCGCCATGGTGCTGGTCACCGGCCAGGCCGCCGACGAATTGCTGCGCGGCCGGGCACGGCAGTTCAAGGACGACATCGAGCGCATCGCCGGCGTGGACCAGGTATTCGCCACCGGCCTGCGCGATCCTGAGCTGCAGGTCGAATTCGATCCGGTGGCGCTGGCCAACCGGGGGCTGACCGCGACGGACGTGGCGGACAACGTCTACGCCTGGTTCCGCGACACCTTCGCCGGCAAGGTCGAAACCGCCGGCGCCCAGGAACGCACGGCGTGGCTGGTGCGCGTCGTCGGCCAGAGCGCCGACCCCGATGAAATCGCCCGCATTCCGGTGAGCAATGCGGCGCGCAGGGAGCCGGTGCCGCTGGGCACCGTCGCCGATGTCTCGCGCGGCCGGGCCAAGGCCGGCAGCCTCGCCAGCTTCCAGGGCAAGGGCGCGGTAATCCTCGCCGTGACCAAGAAAAGCCGTACCAATACCTTGCAGCTGATCGAGCGGCTGAATACCTACATCGTCGACCAGAACCCGCGCTTCGGCAACGACGGCGTACAAATGCAACTGCTCGACGACCAGACCGTGCCGACGCGCGAAGCCATCTCGACCATGGAGCAGAACGCCCTGCAGGGCCTAGTGCTGGTGCTGGCGATCTGCTGGTTGTTCCTCGGCACGCGCATTGCCATTCTGGTTTCGCTGGGGATTCCGTTTGCGCTGGCCGGCAGTTTCGCCATTCTCCATGCGCTCGGCTACACGCTGAACATTTCGGTGCTGCTGGGCGTGGTCATCGTGCTCGGCATGCTGGTCGACGACGCCGTGGTGGTCGTCGAGACTATCTACTACCGCATGCAGCGCGGCGAACCGGTGCATACCGCGGCGATCGAAGGCGTGCGCGAGGTGTTCGCGCCGGTAACGGCCTCGGTGCTGACCACCATCGCCGCCTTCCTGCCGCTGATGCTGCTGCCCGGCATCGTCGGCAAGTTCATGTTCGTGATCCCCTTCGTCGTCACCCTGGGCCTGACCATCAGCCTGATCGAGGCCTACTGGATGCTGCCGGCGCACATGGTGGCCATAGCCCCCAAGGCCGGCGACGGCCACCTCAACGACTGGCGCGACCGCTTCAACCATTTCCTGCGCGTCAAGTATTCGCGCTGGCTGCTGTGGGTCATGCGCCGCCCGAAGCGTTCCCTGATCATCGCTGTTGCGCTGATGCTGGGCGCGGTGGCGGCCGTGGGCGCCGGCCTGGTACGCATCCAGTTCTTCGCCTTCGATCCGATCCGGCTGTTTTATGTCAACGTCGACATGCCGGCCGGCGCGCCGATCGAGCAGACGCTGGCCAATGCCGAGCGCCTTGAAGCCGTGGTGCGCAAGCACCTCAAGCCGAATGAAGCGCGCAACCTGGCGGCCTATGCCGGCGTCAAGTTCTCGGACACCGAGCCGCTCTACGGCGAATCGTACGGCCAGGTCACGGTCTCGCTGAATCCGAGGAACGGCGGCCGCGAAGTGGCCGAGATCGTCGAGGCCATGCGCGCCGACGTCGAAGCCACGCCGACGCCGGGCAAGATCACCTTCACCATGATCTCGGGCGGCCCGCCTTTGGCCAAGCCGGTCAAGGCGCGGGTGCGCAACGACGACCCGCAGGAACTGCGCGCGGCGGGCGACGCACTGCTGGCCATCGTGCGTGCCGTACCGGGCACCAAGGACGTGGCCGACGACGACATTCCCGGCCGTCCGGAACTGGTGCTGGCGCTGGATCGCGGTGCCCTGCGCGCCTCCGGCCTGGATGCCGGCAAGGTGGCTCGCCTATTGCGCCTGCATGCCGACGGCGAGATCGTGGCGATGATGCGCGACAAGGGGGAGAAGGTCGAACTGCGGGTGCGCGCGAAGCACGGCACCGGCGGGGCGGCGGGCACGGTGGGTGCCGACATTACGCGCCTGCTCGACGACCCGATCGCGCTGCCGGCGGGTGGCACCACTACGCTGCGCGCGCTGGTGACGGAGGAGACTCGCATCGGCAAGGGCGTCATCAAGCACTACAACCTGCGCCGCGCCATTACGGTCGAGGCCGACCTCGACAAGAGCGTGACCGATACCGTGGCGGCGAACCGGATCATCGCCGCCGAGTGGAAGAAGCTCGCCACGGCTTTCCCCAATACCGACATCGATTTTTCCGGCGAGCTCGACGACATCCAGGAAAGCCTCGACGCCATGGGCTTCCTGTTCCTGATGGGGGTCGGCCTGATCTACCTGATCCTCGCCGCGCAGTTCAAGAGCTATATGCAGCCCATGCTGATCCTGGTCACCGTGCCGTTGGCCTTCACCGGTGTGGTGCTGGGCCTGCTGGTGGCGCGCATTCCGCTTTCGCTCTATACGCTCTACGGCGTCATTGCCCTGACCGGTATCGCGGTGAATTCCGCCATCGTGCTGATCGACGCTGCCAACGAGCGGCTGGCGGCCGGCATGGGCGTGCTGCATGCCGCCGTGTATGCGGCGCGGCGGCGCGTGGTGCCGATCCTGATCACCTCGGTTACCACCATCGGCGGCCTGTTTTCCCTTGCGGTCGGTCTCGGCGGCAAGTCGCTGCTGTGGGGCCCGGTGGCCGCCTCGATTGTCTGGGGCCTGGGCTTTTCGACCGTGCTTACGCTGTTTGTGATGCCGCTTCTCTACTGGATGTTCATGCGTCGTTATTCCGGAGTATCCCGATGAAGAATCCCGCTGCCTTTGCCTTGCTGACCCTGTTCCTTGCCGCGTGCAGCGAGCCACCGCCGCCCGCCGCCGCGCCCAAGCTGGTGCGCACCCTGACCGTCGGCGCCGGCGATACGGCGCTCGACGGCGCCGGACGCAGCTACAGCGGCGAGGTGCGCGCGCGCATCGAAACCACGCTGGGCTTTCGCGTCGCCGGCAAGATCGTCGAGCGCCGCGCCGACCTGGGCCAGGCGGTCAAGGCCGGGCAGGTGCTGGCGCGGCTCGATCCGACCGATGCCGGCCTGCAGGTGACGCAGGCCGAGGCGCAGCGCGCGCTGGCTGCGGCGGACGTGGCGCGCTACCGCGACCTGAAGGCAAAGAACTTCATCAGCGCCTCGGCCCTCGATGCGCGCGAAACCGCTTTCAAGGCGGCCGAGGCGCAGGCTCAGCTTTCGAAGAACCAGGCCGCCTACACCACGCTGGTGGCCGAGCGCAACGGCGTCATCGGCCAGGTGCTGGCCGAACCGGGCCAGGTGGTCAGCGTCGGCCAGGCGGTGTTCCGCCTGGCGCCGGATGGCGAGCGCGAAATCGCGATTGCCTTGCCGGAAGGCGAAGTCGCCGGGTTCAAGCTCGGCCAGGCGGCGGAAGTCAGCTTCTGGGCCGCCGGCGGCGCTGCGGGGAAAATGCTGACGGGGCACTTGCGGGAAGTCTCGCCGGTGGCCGATCCGGTGACCCGCACCTATGCCGCGCGCGTCAGCCTCAAGGGTGCCGACCCGCTGCTGCCGCTGGGTATGAGCGCGACGGTGCGCTTTCCTTCCGGCACCCCTGGTGCGACCCGGCTGATGGTGCCGCTGACGGCGATCTTCCAGCAGGGCAAGCAGCCGGCGGTGTGGAAAGTCGGCGCCGACAATGCGGTGAGCCTGCAGCGGATTAGCGTGGCGGCCTATACCGACAGCGGTGCAGTGGTGGTTGACGGACTGGCGGGCGGCGAGCAGATCGTTGCCGCCGGCGTGAATCTGCTCACGGCCGGCGAAAAGGTTCGCGTGGCGGTGGCCAAATGAAGCAGCTCAATCTTTCAGAGTGGGCACTGCGACACCAGTCCATGGTGCTCTATTTGATGATCGTGTTCATGGTCGGCGGCGTGATTTCCTTCTTTCAGCTCGGCCGCGCCGAGGACCCGGACTTCACCTTCAAGGTCATGGTGGTGCGTACCCTGTGGCCGGGGGCGAACGCGCAGCAGGTCGAGCAGCAACTGACCGAGCGCATCGAGAAGAAGCTGGCCGAGACGCCCTGGGTGGACGTGCTGCGCACGGCTTCCAAGCCGGGCGAATCGCTGACTATCGTGATTCTCAAGGACTACACGCCGAAGACCGAAGTGCCCGAGGCCTGGCGCCAGGTCAGGAAGAAGCTCGACGACATCCGTCACACGCTGCCCGCCGGCGTGCAGGGCCCGTTTCCGAACGACGAGTTCGGCGACGTACAGATCAAGATTTTCGCCCTCACGGCGCGCGACGACAAGACCGGCTACACCATGGGCGACCTGCGGCGCGAGGCCGACAAGCTGGCGCGCGAACTGCGCCGCGTGCCCGACGTGAAGAAGATCGAACTGATTGGCGTACAGGACGAGAAGATCTACATCGACGTCAGCCCCGCCCGGCTTGCTGCCATGGGCCTGGTGCCGACCCAGGTGTTCGACGCATTGCAGCGGCAGAATGCCGTGGCGCCGGCGGGGCATGTCGAAACCGAGACCGATCGCGTGCGCCTGCGCGTGTCCGGTCCCTTCGACGGCGTGGACAGCCTGCGCGAAGCCACGCTGGCGGTGGGCGGGCGAACATTCCGCCTCGGCGATATCGCCCGCGTCACGCGCGGCCAGGCCGACCCGCCGCAGCCGCGCATGCGCGTCGCCGGGCGCGACGCCGTCGGGCTGGGCATCGTCATGGCGCGCGGCGGCAACGTCATCGATCTCGGCGACAACTTGTCGAAAACCATGGCCCGCCTGCAGCAGGACCTGCCGCTGGGCATCGACGTCCACACCGTCTTCGCCCAGCCGCAGATCGTCAAGACTTCGCTCAACCTTTTCGTACGCACCCTGGGTGAGGCCATGATCATCGTGCTGGCCGTGTCCTTCCTGTCGCTCGGCTGGCGTACCGGCACCGTGGTCGCGCTGTCGATCCCGCTGGTCCTGGCGATGACTTTCCTCGCCATGAAGGTCCTCGGCATCGACCTGCAGCGCATCTCGCTGGGTGCGCTGGTGATCGCGCTGGGCCTGCTGGTGGACGACGCCATCATCGCCGCGGAAATGATGGTGGTGAAAATGGAGCAGGGCTGGGACCGCTTCAAGGCCGCCACCTTCGCCTACACCTCGACGGCATTCCCGATGCTGACCGGCACATTGATCACGGCGGCCGGCTTCACTCCGGTCGGCTTCGCCAAGTCGGGCGCCGGCGAGTACACCATCTCGATCTTCCAGGTGGTGACCATCGCGCTGCTGGTGTCGTGGATTGTCGCCGTGGTGTTCACGCCCTGGCTGGGCTACAAGCTGCTCGACCCGGTCAAGCTGCGCGCGATCGCCGAGAAGCACGGCGGCGACATCTACGATTCGCCCTTCTACCGGCGCTTCCGCGCACTGGTGGTGTGGTGCCTGCGCCATCGCTGGCTGGTGATCTTCGCCACGGTGGGCTTCTTCGCTTTGTCGCTGGTGGCCTTCAACAAGGGTGTGCAGAAGCAGTTTTTCCCGCCCGCCAGCCGGCCCGAGATCATGATCGACATCTGGCTGCCGCAGGGGGCCTCGCTCAAGGCCACCGCGCGCGAGGTCAAGCGCGTCGAGGCGCTGCTGGACAAGGACGAGAACATCGCCTCGTGGTCGTCCTACATCGGCAATGGCGCGCCGCGCTTCTTCCTCTCGCTCGACCAGCAACTGTTCGCCGACAACTTCGGCCAGATGGTGATCGTGACCAAGGGTCTCAAGGAACGCGAGATGGTCAAGAACCGCCTGGAAGCCGCCTTCGATGCGGCCGATGGCTCGTGGTCGCACCTGCGCCTGCGCGTGGTGCGGCTGGAGAACGGGCCGCCGGTGGGCTATCCGGTGCAGTTCCGCATCCTTGGCGAGGACCTTACGGCCTTGCGTGACAACGCAGCGGGGATTTCCGCCGTGATGCAGGCACACCCCAATCTGCGCAACGTGAATTTCGACTGGAACGATCGCGTCAAGGCAGTCCGCGTCGAGATCGACCAGGCCCGCGCACGGGCGCTCGGCGTCGCCAGCCAGGACGTGGCGTTGACCTTGCAAGGCTGGCTGGT
>ORJL010268421.1_pt1 | contig 20563 bp, 13 predicted proteins | sample 1779941 | NCBI WGS metagenome assembly ORJL01 (sample SAMEA104232317, study PRJEB22302) | groundwater metagenome | biome: forest; feature: aquifer; material: groundwater | place: USA | collected 2011-08-07 | depth 5.8 m | reverse complement strand
GAAATGAGCCTGCAGGTTCTAGCCTACAACCTGAAGCGAGCGATCAAGATCCTCGGCGCCGGGCCGCTGATCGCGGCGATGAGGGCGTAGGGCGCGCGACCTCAACTCCAGACTCGTCGCGCTGCGCGAGTGCAGCGATTGCTGTCCTGACCGCTCCTTGCGCCCCACTCAGCGCGTTTCCACACGGCCTCGACCCGGAGCCGACCTTCGGCCAAGGTGGCTATCCCCGCTCGTTGCCTGAGCACGGCCCGAGTCGGCTCAAGCAAATGTCGGATCGCAATTTGGGGATGGGTAAAGAAATTCTGTTGACACTGAGGGTCCGATGGGCAGGGCGACCGTGCTGCCTCAGGCGAATCGCCCAAGTGTGCCGGCATTGCATGCACTGCCGACGCCGCGGACCAAACCGTCGAACTGAAGCGCCGCAACAGGGGGATTTCGCATGTTTGGAGTTCATGCATGCGAAGTACCTCAGTCCCCAGTTTGCTGCCCGAGGGGAAACCGGCCTTCGCAACGCAGAACATCAACAGAATTTCTTTACCCATCCCCAATTTGTGACCTGTCCTCAGATCAATCCCGGCGCGCGATTTGCGCCGCAGTCCTCCCGAGGGTAGGCTATGAAGGCGAAGGTCCGCGTGTAATTCAAAGTGGCCCATTGAAACAATATCAAGAGATTCGGTTTTGTTGACAGGTTGTCCACTGATTCAATTGACACCGGCCACTGACCCGAGGAAGCGATTTGGGCACGATAAACGTCCGTCAGGATCAAACCGTATGTTCGTTCGAGGAACTGGCTAGGCTCGTTCAACCATTCCGCAAGGACGGCGATTGGATCTTCCGCGGCGTCCGCCAGAGCGACTACGAACTGATTCCGAAAATCGGTCGACTAGGGTCACGAAAGGCCGTCGGTTCCGGCGACGATCTCGCATACGACCGGAACGCCGAAGAGACGATGTATCGGCATTTCGTGCGGTCCGCGGCGCCGTATGTCAAGCACGTTCCAACCAGTAGACTCGAGTGGCTTGCGTTGGCGCAACACCACGGCATGTTCACTCGCCTGCTCGACTGGACCGAAAGTCTCCTAGTTGCGGCTTACTTTGCTGTTGAAGACGCGCGCAACCGGCCTCATCCGCCGATGATTTATGCAGTTAAGGACGTTCCCTTGGCGCCCGCTGACAAGCATGATGATCTCGACGCTCTGGACGACGTCATGTTGTATTACCCATTGCACATCAGCCCTCGGATACCTGCTCAAACTGGCTTGTTCACGGTCCACAAGCACCCTGACAGGCCCTTTAGGCCGCAAGACCTTGTCCGGATCACAATCGAGCGTAGCCCGTTGACCCTAAAACTGAACCTCAACGCCTGCGGTGTGCATAAGGGCTCGCTGTTTCCCGACATCGACGGTCTCGCCGAGTATCAATCTTGGTTGTACAAGTGGGGCGAGCATATGAGGTATGAGGACGATGGCAGCCAACAGCCGGGCTCCGGCGATTGAGTGACAAGCTCAAATCGACCCGAGGCGGACCATTGCAGAATAGGTGACAAAGTCAGTTTCAGTTCTACCCCAACGTAGAAGGGGGGCGGTGTGCGCGTCTATTATTTGACCGGATCACAGTACGCGCTGAGCAACATTGCGCTTAGGCGAATCAAGATTGCGAGATTTGAGGATCTAAACGACCCCTTCGAGCTGCTCGGCGCTCACTTAGGGCAAAAACAGTTCCGTCCCGCCCTGAGAGCCATGCGGAAGAGGATCAATTTGCAAAGAGGGCTCGTTTGCTTTAGCAGGGCGTGGAGAAATCCCCTCTTATGGGGTCACTACGCCGACAAGCACACTGGGATCTGCTTGGGTTTCGACGTTCCGAAGGAGGACCTCGCGCCTGTCATCTACGCGAAGGCTCTGCTTCGGATTGAGGCTGACGAGAATGGTGCACCAATCCTAAGCGACGAGATTGTTAGCAGGCTGCAACGCACGAAGTACTTCGATTGGCGGTATGAGCGTGAGATGCGGCTTTTCATCGATCTGGATCGCCAGCCCATCGAGTCTGGAGACTATTTCCTACCATTCTCGTTCAGATTGAAGCTACGGGAGGTAATCTTGGGGTCCCGGTGCCAGCTCGACATTTCCGCAGTGCGGACCCTAGTGGCGGGGTTCCATCCTAGTGTTGAAGTGCTGAAGGCCAGGATTGCATTCACCAACTTCCGAGTGCTAGTCGACCGGACTGCAAGCCAGCATACTGGCCCGTATCGTTGGGGACAGTACCCAATGAACAACCGGCCGTGGCTAAGTTCGCTCGTGCTTTTGGGTATTTACGCTAACGCGGCCTTGGAGTCGGGCCTCGGCACCAACTATTCCCTTCGGGACGTGCACAAAGGCATTCAAAGGAAGACGCTCTTTGAAGACTTGGAGCGTCGGTTCCCGGGGCAATTCGACGTCAGCATCTTCCAGGCCGACGCGGAACAGCGCGCTGGCGCGCTAGAGGCCTTAGGCACGGCAGCCGGAGGGGTTCTGGGACGGGAACGTCGGAAGCTCGGCGTGGAGAAGAACGGCCTTTCTCTCCTGCTCGCGCTGATACTTGAAGCGCTACAGCAGGGATACTGGGTGAAGCCGCATACGTACATATAGTAGGCTGAGGCGCCGCACAATAACCGCCTCGCCGTGACGAACTGACAACGAACTGAGCCAATGTCCGTTAATGGCCGGGAGCCGCGGTTCCCCATACTCGCCCAAAGCGGGCTTCAGAAACGCCGTGGGATTTTGGAATTGACCGGTTTCGGGCTCTTCTGGGAATTCACACTATCGGCCAACTCCGGTCGCTCGTTTGATCCTGATCATTCGAGCCGCAGCTAGTCGTCGAACCGATCAGCCCAACGAAATTCGGAAACGCAGGCACCTGTCTAATAGCAGTTGGTGTTGATCGTGTTTCCAAATGCTTGAGACGTGCAGTTAATGGGTTGCCTCTGCATATTGAGAAGATTTTGTTGATTTTGCTGCTGGAGGGTCGCGAAATACTGCATCAAGGCGGCTGAGCGTTGAGCATCAATCTGCTCTCGTGCGATTCGCAAACGTTCAAGCTCTAAGGAGAATCTGATGTCTGCATCGCGGCCAGGATAACTGTCTGGGCGAATAAAGTTGTACTGCTGCCTGAGGCCAATTGCGAGATTGGCGTTTAGCGAGCTAACTGAAGCGTTGGCGCCGCTGGCCCACCGAACGGAGGTACCGGAAAGTGTCTTGTATCCAGCTTTTCGGTCCTGTGGCGTGACTTCGTAGTAAAGCGTTCGTGGTGTGTAACCAAACTGCTGCTGCCCTTGGTAAAGCACAGCGCCAGGCGGGTCTGACGTGTAGGTGACGGCCAGCCGCGTGGCACACCCTGACATGAGCATAGCGGCAAGCAGCACCGCGGAGATAGCAATGCGTTCTCGGGATTCCATGTAATCTCCCTCCCTCGATCAAACCAACCAATAAGTCTGCGCGGATCTATTGGGTGTGGCGACAGGCAGCGTCACATGGGACTCATGTTTCAACTTCGTCGCGGAACCATTTAAGCGAGCGCTAACGTTCCACTCCTAACTACTGGATTATTGGCGAATCTTCATTGAACCAGACGCAAAAAAATCCGCGACGCGGGTCACATTTTGACCGCATGTTCGCTCTATCCGCATGCGCCTAAGCAATGGGATTTACCCGGTCTTCCGGACACTTTATCGATAGGTGGAATGATGCTATCGGAAGTGTCAAATGGAAAGATAGATGCTCAGTATATATGGCTGCACCTTCTGGAGCGCCAACGGCCGCTTCGGGTCGATTTGAGCCCATCGTCTTGCCGTTGCATTTCGGCCACGACCGGCCGTACAGAACCGCCATCCAGTTCGCCCAATGTGCGACATCCTGGGCCTTGCGGCCACGATGCCGGGCCTCCGGCTGCGCGAAACACTCAAACTGCCGTGACCTGGACTGCCCCCGCGTCGGTTAAGGACTCAAAACAACCTCGATCGAGCGAACTTCTCACCAAGCACCGCGCCGTTGACCGCCTAATTGGCCGCGCTATACAGTGGCCACCTGTGATAAAGGAAATCTAGATTTCCACCGAGCGAGGCGCAACCATGCGCAACGAGATTCTTGCCTTCATCGGCGTGTTGATCGGCTTGATTCCCTACACCGCTGTTCGAATGGTGCTTAGCCTGCCAGAGTGGGAGCGGCCGCTATTCTTTCAGGATAGCGGGGCGCCGCTTTTCTGGTTGGCGGTTTTTATTGTGCCGGTCGGTGCTCTGAGCCTCGCCGTATGGTCATTCCTCTACCTGTCGTGGGTTGGCCTCGGCACGCTTGCTGTCGCCGCCGGAGTCGCATGGGGCATTGTCACGCGGGCATTGGTCCGCCTTTCGTTCGTTGGCTATCTGATGTGGTTTCCCGCGCTCGGAACGCTATTCGGTTCGGTGCTCTTCCTGAGCTACATGCTCGTCCTGTGGTTCGGGATCAAGCCGTAGAAAACCCGGGGCTGATTCCGACTTGCTCGGCTGACCTGTTGCCCTTAGACGACGCCGGAGGAGTATCCGCAAAGTTTGCTGTTGGCCAGCAAAGATCTGATTGAGTGGGTTCCTACTACGGCTGCTTCGGGTCGGTCGTTCGCATTCGACGCATGGAGAAGCTGCCGTTCGGCACGATTTGGCACTGAACGGCAGGTATCCAATCGATTGCTGAACTAGATCGTGAAAGAAACGAACGGCGGCATTGGCCGAGGAGCAGCCCCGAATCAATCAATCCGAATGTCTCCTACGTAGCGATGACCGGACAGTTCGCAGGCAAAATGTTCCGCATTGCCAGTGACGGCTGGTCGCCATCAGAAGATCTACTCGCCACAAAAGAAACGTAAGGTGGCGAGTCCGGGGGCGGGTGAGTCCGCTCGGACACTGAAGGGCGCTGTCTGCAACGGACAGTGCGGGTCGGTCTCAACCTCACTGGCATGGTGAGCCACACAGTTCGCACTTGAAAATGGGGTCGCGTGTGTCTTGCTGGTGAGGCCGCTCTGGGATTCACGAGCGAACTTAAAGGACCCTGATGAAAAAACGCAGGACCCTTGCTGTCAACCCGGCCGACGGCTGAAGATCGCGCTGGGACGCTTGGCATGCAGTTGCTGTCCAATTAAAATCGAGACTGCATCAGCAGCCGCCCAGCGCGTCCGGGCAAATCGATCAGGATCGATCGAGCACATAGCGCATCGCCCCTGATCAATGCGCGCTTTCTGGCGGATAGACGTTTCCATCTCTTATCCGCGACGCACTGGCGCTCTGGCCGCCGATCGCTGCACACGGGATCATGTGGTCTCGCAATGGCACTTACGTAGTGCCTGGACACCATCATAAGGAAGAACCAATATGCCGAACATTGCAGTTACGTTCAGACAAGAGATCACACGGCTTGCACGCAGGGAAATCCGTGCCCAGACGCAGGTTCTTCGGAAAGCCTCGGCGCAATATCGCAGAGCAATTGCCGAACTCAAGCGCCATGCGTCGAAACTCAAATCCGAAGTCGCCCGCCTCGGGCGTCGGGTCGGCAAAGACGGCGCGCTCCAAGCCGCCGAAGCCGAATCGACAAAAGTCCGCTTTTCTGCAAAGGGCGTCAACGTGCATCGCAGCCGCCTGGGAATTTCGGCGGCGGACTTCGGCAAGCTTGTCGGCGTGACAGGTCACACGATTTACCAGTGGGAACATGGCACCTCACGTCCCCGCAGAGCGCAGCTCACCGCCCTCGCGACCATTCGGGGTCTGGGAAAGAGAGAAGCCCTCGACCAGCTGGAACAGATGCGCAGGAAGGTGCCGAAGAGCGGAAGGGCCAAGCGCTAGGCGCGTCGCATGTCATCGGTGCTTGAGCGGTGACGATCACGCCCAACGTCGTTTGTACTAATCCCGCACTGCTCAACGACTAGGCTAGCCTTCACCACGGCACTATCCCTTCGGCCCATGCAAATCCACAGGCGATCAGGCGAGAGTGACTCGTATTGAACCGCAAGCTCCTTGGCGTGACTGTCGTAGCAGGAAATCGCGCTCTTCATGCGGGGGGTGGATGGATGCGCTGGATCAGTTGTCGAGCGTCAGTGCATGGTCGGTTTAGTGACCGTCCGGCAATGCGCCGCGTGTACATAGCGACGCCGTGCTCTTTTCATACGAGCAACCCGCGCTTCGGCGAAATCGTCACCTTATGTCGGCCGAACTGAACTTCACTGACTCCATCAAGAAACACTTTCCCGTCAATGCGCTGGCCCGATACGGTAACTCCGGTCGCGCTGTCGAGGTCGTGAATCCAAACATCATCCAGATAATTCACGATTGCCGCGTGGCGGCGACTGTAGCCTGTCCCCGGCAGGCAAATCTCGTTCGCCGTGAGGCGGCCTACGCCAACAATGAAGCCTGAATATTCTTTCGGCGTCTCCTTGTCCTGGCCTACCGTAATTGTGTTCACCTTTTTCGTAGCCCCCGACAGTCCGAACCGGTAGTCCTGGAACAGCAGTTTGCTTTTGAGTGTCGGCCGGCTGCCGGCATCCCAGGACGAAGGCGATTCGATGGCGACTTTCATGTTGTACCGGATAAACGGATTGGCAATCTCGTCCATGTCCTGCGAGCGCAGCCACTCCTCATTGCACGCGCCTGACAGAATTCTGCAGATCAGTCGCTGGTTCACGAAGCAGCCGCTATGTCCTTTTTCGTTCATCATCAGCGCCGCGAGTTCATCGCCTTGTTCGTAGCGATCAGTGCGGTAGAAGCTTTCGAGCAGCAAATTGCAGGCTTCGAAGTCCGCTGCATGGCGCTGCAGGTAGTCATTGAGCATCGAAATCGCCTGCGGATAGTTTTTCCTCTCAAGCTGAATCCAGCCGAGCTCCTTCTGCACGTCCGCCCTTGGATTGACCGCCAACGCCTGGTTCAGGTGCCCGCCTGCCTGCGTGATCCGCCGCAGAAGCAGATCAAGTCGTCCTGCGGCCACAAGCGCGGCGACGCAATCTTGCGAGCGCCTCAGCGCCAGGTCCAAGGACTTCTGCGCGGCCTTCCACTTTTTTCGGGCGATCAGGTCCTCAGCCTTCTCCGCCAGGCGATGCGCCACAATGCGATCGCCGTCAAGAATGTAGGGGACATGCCGCGAATCAATCGCTTCGCACATCTCCCTCATTGACTGAAATCGCAGTTCGGGAGTGGGATGAACCGCCTTCAAAACGATTTCCTGGACCCAGTGCGCAAGGTCATAGGGGACGAAGTCGTGCCTGATCTTGGCCTGCAGCCTTTGGTCCGCGCTCATGCCCTCGAACGGCTCAACAGTGCTCAACAACTCCAGAAAGGTGATACCAAGGGCGTACACGTCAATGCGCGGATCGCCGCTCGATACCCGCTCGCCAAGCAGCAATTCCGGTGCCATGTAGAAGCGCGTTCCGCCATTGCTGTTTGCCACCCCGAAATCGGCAATCCTGAGCGACGCGTCGTCGCCGAAAAGGATGTTCTCAGGCTTAATGTCGTGGTGAACGATCCCTTTTTCGTGGACAAACTGGAGCGTCTCCGCCATCGCCCGGCACCATTTGAATGCGAGTTCCTGGGGAACGGTCCCGGCATCCATCCGGTTACGCAGATTTCCGCCCGGGCAATACTCCATGACCAGATGCAGTGTTTGCTGGTGCTCGAAGTGATGGAAGAAGCCGGCAACGCCAGGATGGTGCAGGCCGGCGAGAATGCGCATCTCCTTGAGAAGTTCGTCCTTGTCGGACTCGCGCCGGTCCCGCAGGACTTTGATCGCTACCTTGTGACCGGCCAGCACCACATCCTCGGCAAGAAATACGTCCCCAAAAGCTCCGCCGCCCAGTTTGCGAATCAGGCGGTATTTGCCGTCGAGCAGTCCTGCCGGTTTTGGGTCCTGTGCCATTGCAGATGAAGGCGGGGGCTACTCCTTCTCGAACCCCTGGCTCGTGAACTTCAGCGTTCGGCCGTTCTCGGTCACAGTCCGCACGACGTTGTCCGGCGCACCACCCGGGATCTCAGCTTCGATTTCCAAGGTCACGCGCACATTTGATCCCACTAGCCCGACAAGGTGCGAGATTACCTCGTCGGCGATCCGGCCGGCATCGCGACCCGTGCGTGCGGGGTCAAGTTCCACCGTGCCGTGATAGCGCTTCGGTTTCGGTGCTTCGGTCGGCCCGGTCGGAGGTGGGGTCGGCCCAGGGCCGTCCGTTACGGGTTTGCCGGGTCCGCCGCCCGGCGGGGGGACAGGTGCGGTTTCAGCGTCGATCTGCTTGCGCGCTATGGCCGGCATTACCAGCAGTCCCGCGTCATCAGCGGTAAGGTTCATTCGCTGGTTATGCCGTAAGCCCCGGTAGCGCTTGGTCGCATCGTCATAGCTCTCTGCATAGGCGAACGAGTCCTGCTCCCATGTCAGCAGTCCAATGCCATCCCGGATCGCTTCAGCGAGCACCGTCGTGTCCTTGAGCCGTGGCAAGTAGAGGTACCGCGCGAAGTCTTCCGCAAGCTGCGTGATGGAGACGTGGTCACCGCGCCAGAGCGGCACCCGGTCGAGCTCCATGCGTAGTCGCGTGGACGCAAAGCCAGTGAGCAACAGCTCGTCGCTGCGCAGCTTCTTGCTTGCCCGCACCGCCAGTGCGTCGGTTCCCGACAGGCGCAGCGCTTGCAACTTGATCGCGTCTTGCGGCTTCTCTTGGATCGGCACCAGTAGCCACTGGTAAGTCTCCGGCAACCGCGCGGTTACGGCGCCATCGGCTGCCTTGACCTGTGTCTCGGCCTGTTTCACCTGCTGATGGTCAAGGTTTAACTGTTCTTTCTCGGCGAGGATCGACTCCCAGGCGAGGTACTTCCGGGCCGCCTCATCAAGATCCTGCAATCGCGTCTTGTCGGCCGCCAGAAAGACCAGCGAGTTGCGGTAGAGGCGTGGCGTGTTGCCACGGGATTCGAGAATCTTCTTCGCAGCGACCTCGGCGACGTTGTCGGGGTCCCTGCTGTAGGCATGGTCCACACCCAGCACCACCAAGCGCGCGTCCATGTCGTCGGGCACGTCCTGGCCTGATTGCGGCAGCGGGTGGATGCGGCTGAAATCGCCCATCTTGCGCAGGTCGTCGCGCAGGCGCCGGTCGAGTTCGTGAACCACCTTGTCGGTCTCGCGCTTGTACTGCTCGGCGCGGTCCTCTGCGAGTTTGGTGACTGTCGGCTGCGTCGAGTACCAGTAGCGCGCGCCGTCCTGGTAGAGATAGGTCGCCGCCCCTGCCAGCCTGCGCAGCGCGTCGCCAAATATCGCGGGCTGTTCGCCCGGCATCACGCTGCCAAGCTTTACCCGGCGGTCCTCTAGGCCACGATGCGCGGCTTGCGTCAGCGGGGCTGAACCGAGGTAAATGGCACGCGCCACGCGCCGGCACGCCGAGAACTTGCCGAGGTTTGGCAGATCGCTGTCCATGCGTAGCGGCAGCGAGCCTGGGCCGTCCACGTCCTTCTCGATCACCGGCACCCAGTTGTCCGAGAGATAGCGCGTCAGTTCCGACTGCACGCGCGGATCGTCGATCGAGATATGCGCCGGTAGGATGAGCGGGTTGCGGTCGCCCTTTTCCCACAAACTGTGGATCACCGCCGCCATCAGGCGCAACACGCCGCGGGTGCGCTGGAACTTCACCAGCGTTGACCAGTCGGTGTAGAGTCGGTCGAAAATCTCCGGATGGATGGGATACGCCGCCTTTATGCGTTTCTCGTAATCGCTGTCGCGGCACTCGGGCGGGAACTCCGCCTGATTGGTCCGGTAGAAATCCGCGAATGCGCTTGCCACCACGTCGCGGTCCTTGAACTGCGCCGGGTCGGTCATCGGCTCGAACAGCCTCCGCCGCACGATCTCGAACCCCTCCTCGGCGCTGGCCGGCCGCCAGGACGATTCGACCCTGCCCACGACGTTGCGCAAGCGCGCAAGCGCCTCGCGCCCGCGCTGGCCGCCGACCTCCACGTCGTCCGCCTGCGTATGCGGGGAGCCCGACGTGTCCGACGCCGGCAGACTGATCACCAGCATGCAGTTTTTGGCGAGCTTGGCCGACTCGGTGAGCACTTGGGCGAAGGTGAACTGGGTTTCGAATCCCCCCGCCGGCAAATCGCTCTGGTCGTGGAGTTGGCGCGCGTAGGCCACCCACTCGTCGATCAGGATCAGGCAGGGCGAATACTCGTTGAATAGCTCGCGCAGCACGTCACCGGGACTGGTTGCCTTCTCGTCATCAGCCTTGATACGGTTAAACGCCTTCTTGGCCTCCTTGGGTCCACCTGCGGCATTGCCCAATTGCCAGGCAAGTTCTCCCCAAAGAGTGCGCACCACCGTGCCATCCGACTTGGTCGTCGGATTGCCAGGGGAAATCTTGTTGCCCACCAGCACCGCGCGTCGGGCGGTCGGAAGTTTCTTGACACCGGCCTCGTGCAATACTGCATCGATTCCGGCCAACTCAGTTGGCGCAATACCTGAGAATAGGTGATAGAGCGCCAGCATCGAGTGCGTCTTCCCGCCGCCGAAGTTGGTTTGGAGTTGAACCACCGGGTCCCCGCCACCAGAAGTCAGCCGCCTTACCCCGCCGACCAGCATGTCCTTCAAGCTCTCGGTCAGATACGTCCGGCGAAAGAACTCCACCGGGTTCTTGTATTCGTCCACGCCTTCCTTGAGATGCACCTGCCACAGGTCGGCAGCAAATTCGGCCTGCTGATACAGGCCGCTGGCAACGTCCTTGTGCGGTGTCACCACCTCGCGCCAAGGCTTGAGGTTGCTGGAGGCCGTGCTCTCAATCGCGGTGCTCGCGCTCTTGCGCTTTTCGCCGCGCACCTGTTCATCCAACACCAGGCGCCGCAGCTCGATCTTGATCTTCCGCACTTCATCCGCTTGGGGCGCGGAAACCGCCGTCAGCAATCTTTCCGCGGAGTCCAGCGCGCGATCCGCGTTATCGCCAGAGAAAGCTTCCTGATGCGCCCACTTGTTGCGGTGGTCGCGCAGTTCCTGCACAAGACTGCGCTCGGCCGGCCCCAGTGTCTTGCGGAAAACCTGATTCCAGGAATCCCACATCACCTTGAGCAGCGCCGCAACATCCCATTCGGTAATTGGCTTCTTTGCGTTCAGCCGGTCCTCGCCCAACAGCGTCAGCGCCTCGGATAGGGCCTTTTCCTGATACACGTTTTTGAATTCGCGCTCGACGAATGGACCAACCCCGGCCTTAACCAGCTCCATCGCCTTGCCGACACGCTCGTGGTTGTTGATCGCCATTTCGCATTACTCCTGATCGAACATGTCGCCGGTACTCGGCGCTCTCGCGGCGGCGCCCTCGCGTGCGATTCGCGTAATCTCGGGCCAACTCTGCACCAGGCTGTTGTAGGCTAGCGCCTCAGCGGTACGTTTTTTCCGCTCACAGAGCGCATACAAGCGATAGCAAAGTTCGCGCGCAACTTCTGCCTTCGCACCGAGCGTGGCTACGAGCGCAGCCGCATCGCCTTCGCCCCCCTCTTCGAGTGCCCGGATCAACTGGTGCACGATCTCCCACGAGGTCAGGCGCAGATCAGTGCTCGGGTCCCAGTTCGAGGGAAGTTCGCTGGGTCTAAAGAGCCGCACTTTGCCACGACCCGAGGACAGAATTTTCGCCTCGACCATGCCAGCGACGCTGGTGTTCTTTGATTTGGAGAGCTGTTCCGCTACACCGTAATCACCCTCGTCAAAGCCCGATTGTTCGAACCACGTCAGCGCCCAGCGGCTGTCAGCGTCAAAGTCGCCTTCCTGCTCGGCCAGCGCTTCATCGAGTACCTGATTGATGAGCGCCAGTGCCTCGCGCACAGAGAGCGGCTTGCCCTCGGCGTCGAGCACCTTGGCGTAACGTGTGTAGACCGCCATACCAGGACCGATTGCCGCTTGTGCTAGGTCGACCGGCGCGATGTTGCCACGCTGCAGGTGAGCGAGCGCCACAGGGAGTTCGGTCTTAAGCGTGTTGACGAACTCGCGCCGCGTGGCGGTGGATGCATCGACTGCACGCGGTCGGCAGACGAGGACGATGCTGGAGGCGAGGGCACTCATGCTTTTCTTGAGATTCCCTGTGTATTCGGTCCGCATAGGCCAGGTACCGGTGATGGCAAAGCCGGCGCGAATCACCGCATCGATGAAGGTCTCCCAACCAGTGCTAGTAGTACCCTGGTCGCTTTTGCTTTCGGACTGCTTGAAGGCGTAGTAGATTGTCACCGGAAATGTCGGATGTGCTTGTTCGGCCAAGCGGTGCATGGCCCGCGTCATTCCGTCCAGGAAGAACGCCTCCGCTTTTTCCTTGCTGCCATGCCGATAGGGAGTAGCGACCAGCTCCTCGGCCTTGGGAACTGCGAGTGTGGCTAGGAGGTCGGGGTAGACCTGTCTGAGCGAGTGTCGCAGCCAGACGTAGAAATAGTCCGAGAGGTCGGCATAACCAATATTGTCGTAGTAGGGCGGATCAGTAGACACGAGTTTGTCGACGCTGATGGCCTGGACGGCGGCATCCGCCTGGATTGCAGCGCCCCTTAGGGCTGCTGGCGCGGTCTTAAGTTGCCGTTCCGCTTGGTCAATGCCCGCCAAGAAGTTTCCGGAAGACTCGCTAAACGGGTTGGCCTCGGCGTAGTCCCACACCATCGGGAGTGCTTGACGCCCGAACGTGCTTGTCACGGTGTCACGCCCGCCGTGCCACGAACAAAGCGATGACCAGTAGTTGGCGCCCTTGTCCACCGCGAACGCCAAATACACCCCAACCGCGTCGGCGTACGCGATGGCACCGATGCCACCGTCGCGCAGGGCCTTACTATCGTCGGTTAAGTTGGCGGCGAGAGCATCGTGATTTACGCGCTCCCGAGCCTCTTGCACCAGTTCAGAGAATGTCGATAACGCGAGGAGCTGCCGACGGGTGAAGAGATCTCCATATTTCGTAAGGCCGTAGATCTGGGTCTTAATGTCGCGGGGATGATAGTTGATCTCAAGCTCCGGACTCCACAATGGTCGAGCTCCACGAGCAGTCTCCTCCATCGTCGGCATCGGCGCGAGATAGACTCGCCCACGGATGCCCTCAGCGACAACTGCCATCAGGCGGCTGCCTATGCGACCACCGATGCCCTCACTGCGGATGTAGTCATATGTGATGGGCACATTCGACATGAGGCAGCGGAATGCATTCCACTTGCCAGCCGACATACCTACTTTCGCCGCCTCGGTGTCCTTCGGCATGCCCACCTTCACCGTGAAGCGGTAGCCGCCGCCCTCGATAATCGGCTCGACGTAGGCCTCCTTGCCCGCCCTAGTCGACAGCATGAATGTCGAGGCGAGTGGCACATCGACGTTGGCAAAGGCCGGGTTAGGGCTTTTCACCGTGCGCGCCCATAGCCAGGCGATGACGGTGAGCTTCTGGCCGATGTATTTTGTCAGGTCCGGCCGCTCCTTCGCCATTGCCGCCGTTACCTCAACCCTGGGGTAGAGTTGGCCGATGCGCTTCTCGGCTTCGTCCCGCATCCATTGCCCGTAGTGGCGAACGTCGTCGGCCAAGCCTTGCGCGCCTTGCCAATTGCGTCCTGCAAGGTCCCGGTTCTTGTGCGTTTCCGGATTGACCGGCGGCTTGCCGGCGAATCTGGGAGGAATCTCGATCATCGCCTTGCAGATCAAGACCGCGACTGGGTTGAGGTCGCTCGCGTAACTCTCGAGCCCCAACCGCTGCGCCTCCAGCGGCAACGCTCCGCCGCCGGCGAACGGGTCGTGGAAGGCGGGCAACTTCTTGCGGTCGAACAGCTCTTTGGCCCGCGGATGATCAGCGTTCTCGGCGCAGGCGCGGCGCCAGCTCTGCCAGATCTCGTCGCGTGCCGCCCGCAGCACCGTCTCGTTGGTGGTGCTCTCCCACAGCACCAGGTCTTCGATGATGCGGAACAGCCGCTGACGCTCCTGGTCAGCCAGCATTTCGTCGAGGGTAGGGGCAGGACCTGGTTCCGGGACAGAAAGGGTTGTCCCTTTGGCTTTCCTGGCAAGGTCCCGCGCCTCCTCCCACAATTTCATACGTGCCTTGAGGGCGGACTCCGCCTTCCGGCGCAGCTTCGGGTCCGCCCTGAGCACATCCACGTAGGCAGACGGGTCGTCCACCATCTGCGAGAAGATAACCGCCCGCGCCGCCGCCAGCGGTCGTCGTGCCCACCACAGGTGCAGCGTGCTCGGGTGCCCGTGGCGGATGGACTTCTCTCGTGCGCTGGCCTTGTTGATAGCTTCGAGCGGGAGGGCGACTTCGATCAGTTTCTTGTTCACTATCGTCATTGAGGATATTTCCAAAATCGCCCGTTCGTGTTCACCTTGTTGATGGATTCGAGCAAAGGAGTCAAATCAAACGGCTTCTTCATCATATGTCAGTCACTGTTTTCTTGGCAGTTATGGCCAACACTCGATCCACCTCAAAATTCGCGAGCGCATCAAGCATGTGTATGTCCGGCGCGTTCAATCTGGGATCACCGATAAAACACTCAAGAAATCCTTCAAAGAATGGCTGAACAGCTCGTTGGTATAGATCGAACAAGTCCAAGCCATCAAATCCAACGACGGAAACGGCTGGAATGATTCTTAGGCCCTTCTCTACTGAATAGACGAATACAAATGAGGCCGGCGTCCGATCAAGCATCTTCTTACACTGGTCAACTAGCCGCGTCCATTCGAGCTTAGTAAACGACTGCCCTGGCTCCGCCTTTTTCGCCTGAGCCAAGAATCCCTTCTTTGTCCTAAAGTTTCCAACATCAACGTCGAGCACACCAAGCAAGTCGGCACCGTGCCGCTGTTCCTCTGCGGCCCGTCCTCTCGCTGTGCGGAGGACTTTTGCGTTCCAGACTATTCCCTTGTAGTTTCTTACCTGAAGACGAGCCTCGATTGCACCGAGAATTTGATTCGTAATTGCGGGTTCCTCGATGACTCTCTGGTCGCGGTAGGCGTTCATTACACCGTCTACAGCGGTCGCAATATCGGCGGCAATTGGTCTGACTGAACGCAAGGCGCGAATCATAGGGGTTCCTAGATAGGACTCGAAGATCGCGCCAGCAACTCGGCAAAGTCGTAGTTGACGCTCGTTACACCAAAGTCGGGCTCACGAAGGAACGGCTGCCGCAGGTAATGGACGCGGTGATCGTCGGCGTCGATGAACTCGACTATGGCGAGGATGAAATCTTCAGGCTTGTTGAGCGAGTAGAGGATTTCGTTCTTCGTCACGGTGATCGTCGCGGCGCCTTCAATACGCCCCTTGACTTCAAGAAAGCGCAACTTCCCGGTGCCGGGCACGCGGCTTTCGATGTCGTAGCCGAGTTTCTCGAACTCGCGGTCGGTAGGCTCGAAGCCCAGGCTGCGCTCGATGTCCATGATGACAGCGCGTGCGCGTGCTGCGCTCGCCTGCGTGTCCTGCGGACCGGTTGCCATTGGCGCAGTCCGCCCTGTCATTGCCGCAAGCAAGCCCATCGGCACCACCAACAGTCCTCCAAGCACCACCGGGGGTAGCGGCGAGATCTGTGCTTCGAGCTTCAGGTCCTCCAGGCGCTTTTGCAGCCGCCCCTGCAGCAGGTCTGCCCGTTTGCGGGCCTCGCCGGAGTTGAGCCTAGCATTGACCCTGCCGGCCTGCTCCTGTTCCTGGAGTTGCGCCGCGCGGTGGTCCCAATAGGTAATCTCCTTGGTCAGCCGCTCCTTGACCGCAGCCTCGGTCTTTTCGATCAACGCGAGGCGCGGGGTGCGAACCTCCGCCCAGTGCTCGGGCACAACATGGGCCACGGCATAGCCCTGCGCCTTCTGCTCCAGGTCGCGGTTGATCCATGTGCATTCGGGCCGATCGAGGAACGCTTCTACGCCCGGATCGCCCGCGCCCAGCGGCCGGTAGTCGAGATATGGCGCGTAATGGACATGGCGGGCGGTGCCCTCGGCGTCAAGTTCGACGTAGAGCATGCGCTTCGAGACGATGCGCCGCTCACCGGATCGAGTAAGGCTCGCATCCTGGATCGAATGCTCGATATAAAAGAGCACGCGCGGCCGGGTGCCGCTATCGCTCTCGTCCACCAGCACCGTGCCGCGCTTCAGGAGATCGCGATGGCGCTCGATGACGAGGTCTAAAACTGAATCGAGCAGCGGATGGCCGGGGCAGACGAAGGCCGCCAGCGGTTGCCCCTGCGGCGCCACCAGCGACTTCTCGAAGGCGATGCGCTCGTACCGGGGCAGCACCGGCTCGCCGATGCCGATCAGCCGGTCGCGGTTGCGCACGGGACCGGGTACGTGGGTGATCTCGTAGCGGCGCGGCTCGCGCTGCTTGAGCGTCCCGCCCAGCCGCTGGAAGGCTTCCTGGAAGAACGACTCGATGTAGTGCGGCTGCAGTCGGCGCGCCTCGGCACGCTCCATGTCTTCGCGAATGCGGTGAACGCGGCTCGCGTCCATCGCGTCGTGAGCGAGCGCCCGTTCCTCAAGCAAGCTCTGCAAATGACCGCGATCAAGTGTCTGGTCGAGCACGGTGGTCAGGTAAGCCATGACCTCCGGGCGTTCGCCGTAGCGGATGGCCCGAATGAGCAGATCGCGCAGTGACTTGCCTTCGAACTGCAGCTTGCCCAGCACGTCGAACACCTGGCCACCGAGGGATTGCCGGGCCTGCTCCAGCTTCTCCAGCAACTTGCGATAGACATCGCCCTCGCGGGTTTCCTCGGCCACCAGGTTCCACAGGTGGCAAACCTCGGTCTGGCCGATGCGGTGGATGCGGCCGAAGCGCTGCTCGATGCGGTTGGGATTCCACGGCAGATCGTAGTTCACCATCAGGTGCGCGCGCTGCAGGTTGATGCCTTCGCCGGCCGCATCCGTGGCCAGCAGCACCTGGACCTCGGGGTCGTGCTTGAACGACTCCTGCACCTTCATGCGATCTTCCCGGCCAATGCCGCCGTGGATGATCACCACGGCCTCCTTGCGGCCCAGCAACGTCGTAATGCGGCTTTCAAGATAATTGAGCGTGTCGCGATGCTCGGTGAAGACGATGAGCTTCTGGTGCGGCGACGGGGTGGGCGGTGGAATCTTCCCGGCGCCGTAGGGGGCAGTCGGCTCTGACACGCGGTTGGCAATCGCAGCGCTTGTGAAGATTTCGTCAAGGACGTTGGCCAATTCGCGCCACTTGGTGTCCGTGCCACTGCGGCGAACGGCCAGTGCGAGTGACTCCAGCCCCTTCAGGGTCTCGATCTCGGCTTTCAACTCCACGATGGTGCGAGCCGCGGTCGCCTGGTCGAGGATCTCTTCCTCGGCAGCCTCGACCTCGTTGTCGGGTGCGTCTTCGAGATCCTCGACATCCTCCGCATCGAGCGTCGGAACAGTCGCTGCCACAACCGGCGCGACCTGGCCACCGCGCTGGAGCACTTCCATTTCGCGCAGCCTGCTTTCGAGCCGCTCACGACGGCGGCGCAGCGACTGGTAAATGGCCTCGGGCGAGGAAGCAAGCCGCCGCTGCAGGATCGTAAGCGCGAACCCGACGGTGCCGGCGCGCTTGTCGTTCTCCAACGACTCGGCGCGGTTGAACTCCTCGCGCACATAGTCGGTGACCGCCTTGTACAAGTGAGCCTCGGCATCGGACAGCTTGTACGGCACGGTATAGGCGATGCGTTCGGGGAAGAGCGGCGTGCCGTCGAACTTGAGCAGGCTTTCTTTCACCATACGGCGCATCAGGTCGGAGACGTCAGTGGTGTGGACGCCATCCCGATAGCGCCCCTCGAAGCGGTCGCCGTCGAGCAGCGCCATGAAGAGCTGGAAGTCGGCTTCCTTGCCGTTGTGCGGGGTGGCCGTCATGAGCAGAAAGTGACGGGTGAGCGTCGAGAGCAACTGCCCGAGTCGGTAGCGTTTGGTGTACTTGGTTTCACCGCCGAAGACGGTGGCTGACATCTTGTGCGCTTCGTCGCACACCACCAGGTCCCAGCGGCAATCGGGCGCCTGCAGCTTCTGTTGCACGTCTTCGTTGCGTGAGAGCTTGTCGAGGCGCGCGATGACCAAGTTGGTCTCCATGAACCAATTGCCGGTGCGCGCGGCCTCAAGCTTGTCGTTTGTGAGAATCTCGAACGGCAGGTGGAAGCGCCGATAGAGCTCGTCCTGCCATTGCTCCGCCAAGCTGCCAGGACAGACGACGAGACAGCGGTGCAAGTCGCCGCGGGCGATCAATTCCTTCATAAGAAGCCCCGCCATGATCGTCTTGCCGGCACCGGGGTCGTCCGCAAGCAGGAAACGCAGCGGCTGGCGCGGCAACATGGATTCATAGACTGCCGTGATCTGATGCGGGAGCGGATCGACGACGGAGGTATGTACGGCCAGCACCGGATCGAAGAGGTGCGCCAGGCGAATACGCTGCGCCTCCGAGACGAGGCGAAACAAGGCGCCGTCGCCGTCGAAACTCCAAGGCCGTCCCTGTTCGACGACTTCGAGGCGGGGTTCATCGTGACGATAGATCAGCTCATTGGCGACCCGACCGGAGGATGTCTTGTAGGTCAACTCCAGCGCTTCGGACCCGAACCACTGCACGCTGACAACGCTGACAAGCGCGTCAGGCAGGATGCCGCGAATGGCGGCATTAGGCTGGAGTTCTTCGAGTTTCATGCGATGCCGGCGTTGGAATTGGCGACCGACTTTCTTCCGGCCATGATGGCTTGCTACCCTTTCTCGGATTGCGACGTGCGGTCGTTCCCGAGAGACAGCGCGTGCTGCTCCGGGATTGTGATGCCGTTTCTCCCGCAATAGTCCCGAATGAGCACTTCAATCATGTTGGCGATGGAACGATGCTCGCGATCGGCGGCGGCGCGAAGCCCTTCCTTTAGGCCTGGTTCGATGCGAAACGTCAGCGTGGTGGTCTTGGCCTTGGCCATTGTTCCCTCTATACAGCGTTTGTAATTTCAATATACTGCAATGTGCAGTATAAAAGCCAGCGCCCCGCCAGATGGTGCCGACACAACTCTCCTGACCGGCCATGCTGCTTGACGCCGTCCAGGCGTTACAGCAACGTCCGTCTCCAGACGTTCCCGCGGATAGTTACTTGACCCTTCGGCGACTACTCGGAAGGTGTTTGACTTCAGCCCTGGCCCGAACTCCGCCGGCCGTGAGCATTGCGCTCGTCGCAGTTTGCATTGCCTGCCGCACAGGGTCCAGATCCAATCGCGCATAGATGGCCGTGGTGCTAATATCCTTGTGGCCGAGGGACTTGCCGATGACTATGAGGCTGGTCCCCGTCGCGGCTTGCCAGCTGCCCATCGTGCGTCGGAGATCATGTAGCCGGACGTCTTGAATTCCGGCTCGCATTCGGATACGGTTCCATCCCTTCTTCGGCTCCCGCAGGTGCCCAGATTTTCCTTCGCCAGGGAATACGTATCCATTGGTCTTTGTCGCCTGCCGGGTTGTAATTATGTCTACAGCTTCAGCGGTGAGGGGAATGGTTTGCGCTTCACCATTCTTAGTTTCTGGGATATGCCAAGTTCTTTGGCCCAGATTGACGTCCTCCCAGCGCATTTCCAAGACATTGGTCTTGCGAGCTCCGGTTAGAAGGCTGATCAGGACGAAGTCGCGGATGGCCGCGTTAGGTTCGTCCCTCACGGCATTGAAGAAGCGCGGTAGCTCCTCAGCCAGCAGGAACCTGGATCGAGAGCGTTCCTTGAAAGGGGTTACATCCGTGGCGGGGTTGTCGGCACCCTCCAGCATCGTGCGGTCGATGCGCTTGTTCTTGATTGCCCAGTTGATGACCGCCCGTAGCAGTTCAAGGGCCCGGTTGGCCGCATAGGGGCCGCGTTGTTTGCCCAACTTCGCATGCCACTTCTGAATGTCCACCGCATGAAGCTGCGATAGACGCCGATTTTCCCAGTCCTCCATATACCGTCGGAAGTTCGCCTCTGCCTCTTCCCATGTTTTTGTGTGTAGCTTGGCATGCCCCTCGATGTACTCACGGAACAGCTTCCCAAAACTCCATTCCCCCTTGCGGATGCGCAGGTCCTCAGCGGGGTTCTTGCCGGTCGCAATGGCACCGTTGATCCTGGCAGCCTCATTGCGGGCTTGCTCTATGGTCATGTCCGGGAACCGTTTAAGGGTAATGCGCTCTGGCCCTGTCCCCTTAATCCAGCGGTACACAATGAACGTCTTCGTCCCGGCGCTGGTAACTGAGAGCCCGAGTCCCGATGTCTTACTGTCGTAATGGTAAGCACGCTTGCCCGGCGCGGGGGAGGGCAGTTTTTCTAAGGTGTGCTTGGTGAAATTGAACTCACTTTGGGCCATTTGACCTCCGGTGCTATGCCGGTGCTATGCCGGTGCTATGAAAACGGTGCAATTGCAGCAAAATGAGCATAGCACGGAAAAAGCGCGGAATGGCGTTAAATAGGCTTCCGTAAAGGGTTATCAACAAAGAGACCATTTGGTAAAACAACGGGACATCTGGCTACGAACCAGGGGGTCGTGGGTTCGAATCCTGCCGGGCGCGCCACAAGATTGACGAGTTACACGCAATCGCTGCCTAGTATTTGTGTAGCATCCGGGTCGGGCTAGCGGTGGGCTTGCGCCGCAAACTGGCCCGGG
>ORJL010637342.1_pt1 | contig 20564 bp, 14 predicted proteins | sample 1779941 | NCBI WGS metagenome assembly ORJL01 (sample SAMEA104232317, study PRJEB22302) | groundwater metagenome | biome: forest; feature: aquifer; material: groundwater | place: USA | collected 2011-08-07 | depth 5.8 m | reverse complement strand
CAGTGGCTGTCAGCCGCCTTCCACCGCGGCGACCCCACCGGCAAGCACGAAAGTTGCCAGTTCAAGCACCGCGGCAGCCAAACCGGCCTGGGAAACCAGATGGAACGAACTCTTGGAGTCTGGCAGGAAAGAAGGCAAAGTAGTTGTCTATACCACCAACGGCGCCGAAACAGTGGCGGCTCTGCTAGACAACATGAAGAAGAAGTACGGGATTGATGTTGAAGTTGTGACCGGGAACGGTTCGCAACTTTCCAGTAAAATAACCACCGAACGCAGAGCAGGCCTTTTCGCTGCAGATATCTACCAGGGTGGAGTGACAACCATGTTGACAACGTGGAAGCCTGCAGGGTTCCTCGACCCCCTGGAACCTGCTTTGATTCTCCCGGAGGTCGTAGACAACAAATTGTGGCTCGATGGCACAATGCCTTTCGTCGACAAAGACAAAAGGGCCATAGCCTTTTCAGCGGGTGTCTCGATCTACGTGGCGGTGAACACTGACCTCGTGCAAAAAGACGAGATTCAGTCGTATTTCGACCTATTGAATCCCAAGTGGAGGGGGAACATAGTCCTGTATGACCCGACCCTCGGGGCGGGCAACAGCGCAGCCTTATTCAGGCGCCTTATGTTGCCCGATTTGCTCGGCAGAGAAAAAGCTATTGAGTTTATGCGGAATCTGGTTAAGCAGGAACCCATCATCACTAGAGATCTGCGCCAACAAATGGAGTGGGTTGCCAGGGCCAAGTATCCTCTTGCGCTGGCCCCACAAAGAGAGCAGGTAGCCGAGTTCCAGAGGGCCGGAGCCCCGGTAAGGCCCATAACCTATTTCCGCGAGAGCGTAGATGTATCTCCCGGATCCGGAGGGCTGGCTCTGATAAACAATGCCCCACATCCCAACGCGGCGAAAGTCTTCATCAACTGGCTACTCAGCAAAGATGGCCAATACATATATGCCAAGTCTTACGCTGCCCCAAGCGCGCGCGTAGACATTCCTCCGGACGGAGTAGATCCGGCTGTCGTTCCTGACCCGAACAAGAGATATGTGCATCTTGGAGAAGAAACCTACGTAACAGACCCCGAAACGGTAAAACTTATTAGTGATATATTCAGCCCTCTCTTGAAATAGGCCTAGCAGAGTCTGAAAGCAGAAGGAGTACCCAATGGCAGCAAAGCTGTCGATCGACGAGTTCCTCTCCCTTGCCCGAAGCCGGAGGAGTTGCCGCAATTTCAAACCAGACCCCATTCCTGATGAATGGATAGAAAAAATACTGGAGGCAGGGCGCTGGGCTATGTCAGGCGCTAACGGCCAGCCCTGGGAATTCATCGTCATCAAGGACCAGAAGAAAAAAGATAAGATTGCCGAGTTCTTTCTCGAACACCGCAAACGCACTTTCCAAACAGAAAGAACTCGTCTGGAAGAGCTCAGACAACCCGCTTTTAGAGTGCTGCACAACGAGATTCCTCCTCTTAGATCGGCCCCCGTAGTAATTGCGGTGGTTGGGGACAGAAGGACGTTGCAAGCCAGCGTTCTGTACAACAACTTCGTCGCCGGCGAAGGCGGCTTTGGCGCCGCCTATTTCAAGAACATGGGAAATGCAACGATGCTTATTTGTCTGGCCGCCGCATCGCTAGGATTGGGAACACAGTGGGCAACCGTCAACGCCAGTTGGGAAGAATCCCTGAAGGCACTGCTCAACGTTCCCGAGGAGCTTGCCATCCCAACTTTGGTGCCCATCGGCTACCCAGCCAGCAAGCCTGCCCCACCTTACCGTCGCAAACTCAGCGAAATAGTGCATCAGGAAGAATACGACCGATCCAGGTTCAGGAGCGGGGAAGACATATACAATTTCTTGCTCAGACTCAGGCAACAGACCAAAGAATCGTACTCGAGGGGCGTTTAAGAGAATGTCTTTTCTTCCAATTACCAGCGCCCCCGGCTTGTCGCCGGTAGTCATTCCAGCGCAGGCGAGAATCAAGGAGACAGATAGGACGTTTCTGACGACGCGGCAACCCGACCGAAGGAGCGCAAAAGTCGTCAGAGAGCGTTATCGTCATGGTCTTTGTATGAAAGGGGTTTGAGAATGAACAAGAATGGTTCCAGTCTGTCCAGCACGCTGCTGGCAACACTGCTAATTGGTCTGGTGATCGCAGTCAGTGGCTGTCAGCCGCCTTCCACCGCGGCGACCCCACCGGCAAGCACGAAAGTTGCCAGTTCAAGCACCGCGGCAGCCAAACCGGCCTGGGAAACCAGGTGGAACGAAGTGCTGGAAGCCGCAAAGAAGGAAGGCAAAGTGGTGGTATACACCACCGCCGGAGCCGAAGTCAGGTCCACTCTGATAGACGACATGAGCAAGAAATACGGGATCGACGTGGAGGTGGTCAGCGGGAGAGGTCCGGAACTGACCGCCAAGCTGACGGCCGAACGAAGGGCTGGCCTTTACGCAGTGGATATTTACCAGGGTGGGGTGACTACTCCGCTGAGCAACTGGAAGCCGGCAGGATTTCTTGACCCATTAGATTCTGCCTTGATTCTTCCCGAGGTCACCGATCTCAAATCATGGCTGAATGGGACTATGCCCTTTATTGACAAAGACAAAACGGTCATGGGTTTTTCGGCCGGCGTACCACAGCACGTAGCTGTGAATACTGACCTCGTCCAGAAAGACGAGATCCAGTCCTACTACGATCTCTTGAATCCGAAATGGAAAGGCAAGATGATCATGTTCGACCCAACCCTCGGGTCCGGCAGCGGCGCCGCCTTGTTGACCCGGTTGATGCTGCCCGATGAACTGGGCAGAGAGAAAGCCATCGAGTGGATGAAGAACCTAGTAAAACAAGAGCTGGCTATCACCAAAGACCTCCGGCTCCAGGTCGAGTCGGTCGCCAGGGGCAAGTACGCCATCGCCCTGGGTCCCCAGCGGGAACAGGTTGCCGAGTTTAGAAAGGCCGGCGCCCCCATAAGACCCATAGTCTATTTTGTCGAAGGGATAGACACTTCGCCGGGATCCGGTGGCCTAGCCCTCATGTCCAGGGCTCCGCATCCCAACGCGGCGAAAGTCTTTATCAACTGGATCCTGACCAAAGACGGTCAAACCCAGTATGCCAAAGCTCTGGGGGCCCCCAGTGCCCGAGTCGATGTGTCAACAGAAGGTCTTGATCCCGACGTCGTCCCCGACCCCAAGAAGAAATATGTTCATCTGGGTGAAGAAACGTTCCTGGCCGACCCGGAAACCGGAAAGCTCATAGCCGAAATATTCGCCCCGTTGCTAAAGTAGACATGAGTTCCTTGCTGACTGGCGAGATTTGATATTCGCCGACTATGCAGAATATGTCACCAGAGGAGTAGCTAATGGCCCGAAAGATTGCCACTGACGATTTGCTGGCCCTGATCAGGAGCAGGCGAAGCTGCCGCAAGTTCAAGCCCGACCCGATTCCCGACGAATGGGTCGAGAAGATACTGGAAGCCGGCCGCTGGGCCATGTCCGGGGCCAACGGCCAACCCTGGGAGTTCATCGTTATCAAGGACCAGGCAACCAAGGACAAGATTGCCAGCTTCTCTGTCGCGCACCGCCAGCGGACCTATCAGATCGAGCGGACGCGCGCCGAAGAGGTCAGACAACCCGGCTTCCGGCAGATGCACGCCGAGACCCCCCCGTTGAAATCGGCCCCGGTAGTCATCGCGGTCGTGGGAGACAGAAGGACCCTGCAGGCCAGCGTTCTCTATGGCAACTTCATAGCCGGCGAAGGGGGCTTCGGAGCTCCCTATTACAAGAATATGGCCAACGCGACGCAATTGATGTGCCTTACCGCGGCTTCGCTGGGACTGGGCGCCCAGTGGTCCAGCGTCAACGCCAGTTGGGAAGAATCGCTGAAGGCCCTCCTGAACGTGCCAGAAGAACTTGCCATTCCCACCCTGGTGCCCATCGGCTATCCGGCCGACAAGCCTGCTCCGCCCTATCGGCGCAAACTCAGTGAAATAGTTCATCACGAAAAATACGACCGTTCCAAGTTCAGGAACGGAGAAGACATCTACAATTGGCTCTTGGAACTCAGACAGAAGACGGCGGCAGCGTATACGAAGGGCGTGTAGAAGAACTGCCCACCCTGCCCACTGACAGAGCAGCGCCAGGGTGACTGACCACCGGAAGCCAAACGAAAGAGAAAGACAATGCCTGATGAAACCTACGATGCCATAATTGTCGGCGCCGGCAACAAGGCGCTTATTGTCGCCATGTATTTGGCTAAGTACGGCGGCATGAGCGTTGCCCTCTTCGAAAAGAGGCACGAGGCCGGCGGAGGCTGGTGCAGCGACGAGGGCGCCGCGCCCGGATTCATCGCCGATTACCACGCTACCGCCGTAGGCCCGTTCTGGCAGACCCCCACCGAGTGGGATTTTTCCGAGTGGACTGAACTGGGCGTCAGGTACAACGAGGCCGAACTGGGTTCAGGCGCCATCTTCAAGGAAAACGACGAACCCCTGGTCATCTACAACCGCAAGGCCGATCCCACCATGGAAAAGTCCGCCGCCTCCATAGCCCGGTTCTCCAAACGCGACGCCGAGACCTGGGTTCGCCTTCAACCTCTCTTCGGGAAGATTTACTGGAAGGCGATGCTGGAATGGGTCCACAACCCTCCTACCCCTCCAGGAGTTCCCGACGCCATAGAGAGGATGTCCATGGACCCCGAACTGAAGAAATACGGGGTGGACCCTTCCTGGATTGTGAAGTCCCCGCTGGACGTTGCCCGCGAAGTCTTTGAAAGCGATGAGATGATCGCCACGGCCATGCGCTACAATGAGACAGCCGTCGGCAATCCCCCGGACATGCCCTACACCGGCATCTGGGCTTTCCTGTATTCGGTGTCGCTGATGAGGCCGCTGCATGCCGGCGTGGCTGGGGGGACTCACAACTGGGCGCACGCCGCGGTGAAGATAGTCCTCAAATATGGCGGCAAGGTATTCACCAAGCACGAAGTGGACAAGGTCATCATCGAAAACGGCAAGGCCACCGGCATCAAACTGGTGGACGGGACCGAAGTCGGCGCCAGAAAATGCGTCGTTACCACCATCGACCCCTACAATCTCTGCTTCCGGCTCATCGGTAAGGAACATCTGAGCTGGAGCATCCTGCGAAAGATAGAAAGTCTCGAAAGAAGAATCGGAATCATAACCTGGTATACTTGGGCGCTGCACGAGCAGCCCAGGTATACCTCCGCCAAGATCAATCCCGACATCGACAAAGCCATGAGCGTCATGCTCATCAGCAAGGACCCGGAAGCTCTATGCCGGGAAATGGCGCAGAGGAAGCTCGGCATCATGCCTCACGACCTCCAGCTCAACATCACCAACCATTCGTTGGTAGATAAGGCCCGCGTCCCCGAAGGCAAAGCTTCCATCTTGACCGAGCAGTTCGTCATCCCCGCCGACCTGATGACGGAAAGACAGTGGGCGTCATACAAGAAAGAGCATGCCGAGGAAGTGATAAAGTGCATCGGAGAGCACAGCCACAACATGACCTGGGACAATGTTCTCGGCTACATTGCCAACTCGCCTTACGACCACTGCAAACTGGCCAACATGGCCCCGACGGGCAACCAGTTCGTCATCGACAATACCCCCGGGCAATTAGGTAGAAACCGCCCTATTCCAGAGTTTTCCAGCTACCGGACCCCCATCAAGAACCTTTACGCCACGGGCTCAGCATGGCACCCGATGGGAATGTCAGCCTGCTGGGGCGGGTATTGCTGCTACAAGATTCTGGCCGAAGACTACGGCCTGGCCAAGCCGTGGCAGAAGGAAGGAAGACCGTGGTAGTACTTGCCAACTTCGAACGCAAGTTCCCGGGAAGGAGCATAGGGTGTTCGAATCTCTAGTGCAGGGCCTCGTAGATATCATGAGGCCCGAGGTCTTCGGGCTGATGATGATAGGCATCATAATCGGCCTGATCTTTGGCATTATCCCGGGGATCGGCAGCATGACCGCCATAGCCATTCTCATGCCCATGATCTGGGGGGTACAGCCGGTGCTGGCGCTCACCTTTCTGCTGGCGCTGAGCGCCTCAACGTCCCAGGGCGGGTCGATCACCGCCGTCCTGGTAAACGTGCCGGGCACCGGCCCCAACGCCGCGACCATGCTGGACGGCTTTCCCATGGCGCAGAAAGGGCAAGCGGGCCGCGCCCTAGGCGCCGTCCTGGCGGCGGGAGCCTTCGGGGGCATTTTCGGGGGCGTTATCATCATTGCCCTCATCCCGGTGGTCCGCCCCATGGTACTCGCATTCGGCTCCCCTGAGTTGTTCTTCCTGGTGCTACTCGGCCTTAGCTTTATTGCCATACTTACTTCCGGATCGCAATTGAAGGGACTGGTCGCCGGACTGCTGGGCATCATGCTGGCCCTCTTCGGCTACCAGGCAACCACCGCCGTGCCGCGTTTCACTTTCGGCAGCCTGTACTTGGAGGACGGGATAAAGATGATCCCCCTTATCCTGGGCCTTTTCGCCGTCCCCGAAGTTATCGACATGGCGATCAAGGCACGTCGAGGGGAAAAAGTCGAGTCTCCGATCACAGCCATCGGCTCCGGCCTTTTTGAAGGCGTTAAGGACATCTTCCGGAATATCTGGCTCTTTATCCGATGCGGGGTCATCGGAACGATCTTTGGCATCATCCCGGGGGTAGGAGCGGAAGTCGCCACTTTCTTCTGCTACGCCCATGCCAAACAGACATCGAAGCACCCGGAGCAGTTCGGCCACGGCACGGTGGAAGGGGTAATCGCCCCGGAAACCGCCAGCAATGCCAAAGAGGGCGGCGCCCTGCTGACCACCCTTGCCTTCGGACTTCCCGGCAGCGCGGTCATGGCCCTCCTACTGGGGGCATTCCTGGTGGTGGGCATCACCCCAGGGCCCAAGATACTAGAAGAGCATCTGAACCTGTCTTTTTCCCTGGTGTGGACCTCTATCATAGCCAATGTGATATCTTCGGTCATCCTCCTGCTACTGGCCAAACAACTGATTAAGATTAGTCTGGTCCGAGCGCAGATACTGATGCCGGTGATCCTGGTCTTCGCGGCGGTTGGCGCCTACGCTCCTGAGCAGAGCATGTTGGACGTGGTCGCCACCTTCATATTCGCCCTCTTCGGTTACGCCGCCAAGCATCTCGGCTACAACCGGGCAGCCATCATCCTGGGCTTTGTCCTGGGGAAACTCGCCGAGACCTATTTCCTAATCTCTTTGAACTCCTACGGGGTCAGCTTCGCCCTCCGTCCCGTGTGCATCATCTTGATTCTGATAATGATCGCCACCATTGGCGCCGAGTTCATCCGCAGACGGCGCGAAAAGCGAAAACTACTGGTAGGGCTGTCTAGATGAAACAGAACGTTACTTTTTCCGCGCTGATTCTGGCATTCCTGGTGCTCATGGTTGTCTATTCGCTGAAGTACCAGTTTCAAGCCCGGTTGTTTCCGCTGGTAGTCGGCATACCAGCCATAGGGCTGATAGCGATAGTTCTCGTCAGGAGTATCGTTGCGGCCCGTAGCAAGAAAGAGAAAGACGCGGCCGCAGCCTTAATGGAAGAGAGCACCGGCTTTCCCGCCGGCTGGAAAGTGACAACAGGCGTCATCGCCTGGATAGCTGGTTTTGTTGCCCTCATCTTTGTCGCGGGGTTTAACATCGCCGTCCTGCTTTTCGTGTTCTGCTACTTGAAGTATCATAAGGCAAGCTGGCTAAGATCGGCGATCGTAGCCGCCTCTATCGAGGCGGGCATGTACGGCATCTTCACCATAGGGATGAAAATGCCGTTCTATCCGGGCTTGCTCTTCTCGTAAACTAATGTGAGTCGCTTGTGTAAACAAATGCAAAGGAGATTTCGCGAAATGATCAAATGGACATGGTACCTGCTCTCAATTGCCATGGCGGTGGCTATGGTGGCCGGCTGTTCTTCATCCATCTCCCAGCCGCCGGCGCAAAAAGCCGCAGAATCGGCGGCGGCCTTCTACAAGGATAAGACCATTGAGTTGGTGGTCCCGTATCAGCCTGGAGGCGGCTACGACACCTGGGGACGGCTGCTGGCGCCCACCCTGGGAAAGATTCTGAATGCTACGGTTATCGTCAAGAACGAGCCCGCAGCCGGCGGTAAGGCAGCATTAAACCGTCTGCAGAAGCAGAATGATGGCCTGAGTCTCATCTTCCTGGCGCCGCGGGCCGGCGCCACTTCCCAGATATACAATATGGAGGGGGTCAGCTACGACTTGAGCCAGTTCAACTGGCTGGGCCGGACCACTACCGAGCTCTATCCTCTGGCGGTAAACAATAAGACCGGAATTAAGAAGGCTGCTGACCTGCAGGGACGTAAAGAGCTAAAGTTCGCCTCCGACACCACTACCAGCGGGAAGGCTATCCGGCCGATCGTTGCAGGCTACGCGCTGGGATTCGAAGTAAAGATCGTAGCCGGTTACAAGGGTTCGGCTGACGAGCTGTTGGCCCTGCAGCGTGGTGAAGTGGACGGCATCTCCACAACCTACCCGGTGCTGCGTCCCTATTTCAAGAACGGCGATCTCATACCCTTATTCATCATGGAACACGAACGCCTGAAGGCGGAACCAGACATCCCCACGATCTACGAGGTCAAGAAGCTGTCAGACAAGGAAAAACATATCGTCGACCTGGCGATCGCTTTTGACCTCGTTGGCAAACCCATCGCCACCACGCCAGGGGTCCCGAAGGAGCGAGTTGATTTCCTCGAGGCTGCGGTCAAGAAAGCGCTGGAAGACCCCGATGTCATTGCCAAGGTCAAAACCCTGGGCGAAGAGATCGACTACTATCCAGCCAAACAGACGGGTGAGATCATAAGAACGCTATTGGCTATGAACGCCGAAGACAAGACGTTCTTTGGCAAGTTGCTCGGCGTCGAAGGGTACTAGCGGCAAGTTACAAGTAGCAAGTGATGTAGTTTGTAGGGTCGGGTAGTGAACCGCCCGCCCCAACGGGCGACCACAAGGGTCGCCCGTCCGGAACAGGCAAGGATGCCTGTTCTACCGGATTGGTACCGCAGGTCTTCGTGCATGCGAGCGACTGGCCGAGAGCGACACAACCTACATTCCAGGCAACAGAAGGACAGCAAAGAGTACAGTTACGTCGAACCGGCCACCTGGAGGTAAAAGATGAACAAGACAAAGATTCTCGTAGCGCTGATATTGGCCAGCATGGCTCTGGCGGCTTGTGGCAGCGCCAATACCGGTCCCACACCGGCCGCGTCTCCGTCAGCGGCGGTCTCCGTCAATCAGAACAACTGGGAAGCCGAATGGAACAAGATACTGGACCAAGGGAAGAAAGAGGGTAAAATTGTACTCTACACTTCGGTAGGCGGCACGGAAATCCGCCCGGCCATAGCCAACGCCTTCAAAAGTCGCTATGGCATCGAAGTCGAATTCGTTGTCGGCAAAGGCGAGGAAATCGTAGCCAAGCTGACCAGCGAGCGAGCCGCCAATCTCTTCCTGGCTGATGCAGCCATTATCGGCGCGCCTTCTCAGATCAACTTTCTCAAACCCCAGGGCATCCTCGATCCCATGAAGCCTGCTTTGGTCTTGCCCGAGGTCACGGACACTAAGTCATGGATTGGCGGCTCCTTGCCGTTCGTTGACGAGGCCGGCCAGATATTCGGCTTTGTGGCAGGCTACCGGTCCTACCTTACCATCAACACCGAGATGGTCAAGCAGGGAGACATCAAGTCGTACAAGGACCTGCTGGACCCCAAATGGAAGGGCAAACTCAGTCTTTTTGACCCGTCTGTCGGGGGAAGCGGCAATGAATGGGTCTCAGGTGTTATGCGGGCCTACGGCCAGGACGGGGGCGTAAAGTACCTGAAAGACATGGCCAAACAGGAGCCAGTAATAACCAGGGACGGACGGCTTCAAATTGAGTGGGTGGCCCGCGGCATATACCCCGTGGGCATAGCCACCCGATGGGCAAAGGTCTCGGACTTCAGGGCACTGGGCGCGCCGCTGGAGTGGGTCGACCCTGTCGAGGGAGGAACGTTGTCCTCGGGAACCGGCAACCTGGGACTTATCAACAAAGCGGCCCATCCCAACGCGGCCAAAGTCTTCGTCAACTGGCTTCTGGGCAAAGAGGGCCAGGCAATCTTCGTAAAAGGGTTCGGCAGTCCCAGCGCCCGGCTCGATGTTTCCACCGAAGGGCTCGACCCTGACACCGTAGCCACGCAGAGCAAGAAGTTCTACCTGGTCGACGAGAAGCTCTATCTGCAATACCCGCAACTGGCGGAAATGGCCAGGGGCATCTTCGCCGACCAGTTGAAATGATCGAACAAATATTTCAGGAGGCACTAATCATTTGAGTGACAAGATCATCAGTCTGAGAAAGGCTCTGGAAAGAAGCGCCGAGATGGGCGAGCTATTGACCTTGAAAAAGGAGATAGACCCTATCTATGAGATTTCCGGCATGCAGAAGTCGCTGGAAGGCGGCCCGGCCATTCTGTTCGAAAACATAAAAGGCTACCCCGGCGTCAGGGACGCGGGGAACATCCTGGCGCGCCGCGAAAGGGTGGCCGCCTTCTTCGGGTTGACCGACTTCCACCAACTAAAATTCAAGTGCCTGCAGGCCATCAAGAATCCCCTTCCCGCCAGGGTTGTAGCCACGGGCCCCTGCCAGGAAGTAGTGGTCACCGAGGGAATCGACATAGAGAAGATGATCCCTGTCATCAAACACAGCGACGCCGACGGCGCCCGGATCATCGGAGGGGGCAACGTGCTCGTCGGAGGGAAATACTTCGGCGGCGGCACCGAGGTCTCGTTCAAGCGCATGCACTTCCGGGGCAAGAACTGGGCCAGCATGGAAATCGGCATCGGCAGCCACCTATTCGATGTCTGCATGGAGCACAAGGGCCAGAAGATACCGGTGTGCGTCAACATCGGCACCCCCCCGGCGGTGATGCTGGTGGCCGGCACCACCTTCCTGCACACCATTGTTCCCAGAGGGTCGAACGAATTGGGCTTCGCCGGCGCCCTTCAGGAAGAGCCGGTGGACCTGGTCAAAGGTAAGACCGTCGATGCCTATGCCATCGCTCAATCGGAATGGGTGCTGGAGGGTTACATAGATACCAACCAGAGGGTTTGGGAGACCGAAGCCGGCGAAAAGGCGGGGCAAGGTGGCGTAGCGCCGATGATGCCAGAATGGACGGGCTATCTGGGCCGGGACTACCGGGGTTTCAAGTTCGAGGTGACCGCCGTCACCCACCGGAAGCACCGCCCTATCTTCTTCACTCCGCTGGCCCATTCGTTTGAGAATGACATCGCCGGCGGCGCCTTCCGCGAGGCGTGCTACATCGAACTGGCGGAACGAATGGTCCCCGGCGTGGTACAAGACGTCAACATCTTCCCCGGCGTGGCCGGTTCCGGCAGCCACGTCATTTATCAAATCAAGAAGAGGCGGGGCGGCGACGAAGGTTACCAGCGGAACATACTTGGCGTGGCCCTCGGGGCCTCGCTGGGAGTCCGCCTGGTGGTCATTGTTGACGAGGACATCGACATCTACAGCGCCGAGGACGTTTTGTGGGCCATAATCACCAGGGTCAATCCCGACACCGACATCCTCAGGGGCAGCAAGGGGGGAATCGGCTATCCCATGATTCCCGCCGAAAGAGAAGCCGCCATGATGGAAGGCAAGTCAGGCTACTATTACGAGGGCGGGATGGGCATGGATGCCACCGCGCCCTACCGGGCCAAAGAGGCCTTCCGCCGCGGGAAGTACCCGGTGGACAGGATAAATCTCAGCGAATGGATTGCTCCTGACGACCTGAGGCGATTCCAGACTTTGCAGAGCCAGTACGGGAAAGTGCTGTCCAGAATTGGCGGCTAGCCGCCAAAAGATGTAGACTTCAAGACACCAATAAAATAGATCAATAAGGGGACTGAAGCATGAACAAGTTGTTTACCATCGTAATTCTGAGCGTACTGGCGGCCATGCTGGCGGCCTGCGGACAGGCGGCCACGCCGGCGCCGCAAGCCACTGCCGGCAAGCCTGCTGCAGCGGCCACCACGGCTTCGGCCGCGGCTGTCCTGGACCAGAAATGGAACGCCACGCTGGCTGAAGCCAAAAAGGAAGGCAAAGTTACCCTCTACGGCATCTGGACCCCTGCCATCCGCGACGCGCTCACCAAAGGGTTCAAAGACAAATACGGCATCGAACTCGAGTTCTCTCCCTTCACCAGGGGAACCGACATGCTGGCCAAGGTGGATGCCGAGCGAAGAGCCGGCATGTACCTGGCTGATGGCTTCTGCGCCGGCAACCCGACTCTCGTGGTAACCATGAAACCCACCGGCTTTCTGGCGCCCATAAAGCCGATGCTGATGCTGCCCGAGGTCCTTTCGGCCCAGGCCTGGCAGGGCGGGAACGTGCCGTTCGGCGACAAAGACGGCATCGCCGTCAGCCTCATCGCGGTGGTCCAGAAGAACATCGCCTATAGCACCGATCTGGTGAAAGAAGGCGAGATAAAGACGGTCAAAGACCTGCTCAAGCCCCAGTACAAGGGCAAGATAACTTTGAACGATCCCTCCGTTACCGGCACCGGCAACTCCCTGACAGCCCACCTGGGGCACATCCTGTGGAACGACGCGCAGACTCAGGACTTCCTGATGAAGCTGTTGAAAGACCAGCAGGCGATTATCGAAAGAGACCAGCGCGTCCAGGTGGAATCGGTGGCCCGTGGAAAGTACGCCGTGGCCGTGGCGCCCCAGCAGACCAACCTGGCCGAGTTTCTGAATCTGGGCGCCGCTCTCAAGGCGGCCCCGGTGGAGGAAGACAGCATCATCACAGCAGCGGCCGGCGCCTTTGCCGTGGCTGACAAAGCGGCCCACCCCAACGCCACCGCCGTCTTCGTCAACTGGCTGCTCAGCAAAGAAGGTATGTCCATCTTCTCCAAAGCCTTCGGCAATCCCAGCAGCCGGGTGGACGTCACCACCGAAGGCATCAACCCTATCTTCATCCCGGTGCCTGGGACCAAGTACTACATGGAAACGGAAGACGTCCTGGTGGCCCGGGGACAGTGGCTGGACATGGCCAAAAAGGTTATGGACGCCGCCGCCAAGTAGGCAGCATTCTCATCACAGCAAGTCTTAGTTATCGCAAGCAAAGGAGGCATTAGTGGCAGAAAGAAACATAGCCAGCGCCCGCAGCACGCTCGATTACTTGAGGAGCATCGGTGAAGTCCTTGACATCAAGGACGAAGTCAATCCGGTCTACGAAATCGCCGGAATCCAGAAAGCCCTGGAAGGCGGCCCCGCCATCGTCTTCGACAAGATCGCGGGTTACCCCGGCGTCAGAAACCTGGGCAACCTCTTCGCCACCCGGGAGCGGGCGGCGAAAATACTGGGACTCGACGACTTCAAGAAGATAAAACTCAAGGGCATCGAGGCCCTGAAGAAACCGATACCCCCGCGTGTGGTGACGGAGGCGCCCTGCCAGGAAGTGGTCGTCACCAACGACATAGACATCTTCTCAATCTTGCCCGTCCTCAAGCATACCCCCAGGGATGCCGCGCGCATCCTCGGCGGGGGCAACACCCTGTTGACCGGGCGCTACTTCCGGGGAGGGAGCCACATCTCCTTCAACCGCATCAATTTCCGCGGCAAGGACTGGGGGCCTCTGGATGCCGGACCGCCGACCCACCTGGGCATCGCCGCTTACGTTGACCACAGGTCAGAGCGAATTCCCCTCACCCTGAACATTTGCACACCCCCGGCGGTGATGCTGGTCGCGGGGGGAGGCAACGTCCACGGCATCGTTCCCCAGGGATCGGATGAACTGGCCATCGCTGGCGGGCTCCAGGGATTCCCGGTTGACATCGTGAAAGCCAAAACCGTCGATGCCTACGCCTTTGCCGAGGCCGAATGGGTTATCGAAGGCCACCTGGAAACCGAGTCGGCCTGGGAAACCGAAGAGGCCGAGAAGCTCGCCAAAGGCGGCGAGGCTGCTTTCTTCCCCGAATGGCCGGGATACCTGGGCCGGGCCTACCGCTTCCGCCGATTCCAGGTTACCGCCATCACTCATCGCAGAGAGAGGCCGATCTTCTTCTCGCCGCTGGCCCATTCCAATGAAGGCGATTTCCTCATCACACTGTTCAAAGACGCCTGCATGATGGAGGTCGGCGACCGCGTGGTACCGGGCCTGGTGAAAGACGTCAATACCCTCCACGGCTTCTCCATCAACGGCGGCATAGTCTACCAGGTTCACAAGAGAAGGCCCTGGGATGAAGGCTACCAGCGCAACATACTCATGGCGGCCATGGCCGCCATGCCGGGGATGCGCCTGGTGGTGGTAGTAGACGAAGACGTGGACATATACAACGCCGATGACGTGCTCTGGGCCATGACAACGCGCGTCAATCCGGCCACCGGAATCCTTACCGGCGCCCGGGGAGGGCGAGGCACGCTGATGCAGCCATTGGAGCGCACCGGCGGCGCCAACGGCGGCGGCTTTGAAGGCGGCATAGGCATGGACGCCACCGTCCCCATGGAGGACAAATGGCAATTTGAACGGGCCCACTACCCGTCGGACATGGTCGACCTGAAGAAATGGCTCAAGCCGGAAGAGATTACCCGCATCCAGGCGTCCCAGAGCGAGTATTCTAAGCTGATGGCCAAATTGGGAGCTTAATGAATGGCCCGTAGTCGGGCTCCGGGACGAGCCCGACTACGGTTCCACCACCTATCAGCGCGTTTGTGTTAGTGAATGAAAGTCAAGGAGATGGCGAATGAAGAGAATGATTCTGTCAATAGCTACAATAGTTATCGGAGCTCTGATCCTGGCTGCCTGTGCCCAAGGCAGCCAGGCCACGCCCACTGCTGAAGTCAAGAAGCCAGTTACCACAGCTCCGACAGGCGCCAATCCGACCCAGGCAGCCAGCGCCGATCAGAAGTGGAACAACCTGGTTGCTGAAGCCAGGAAGGAAGGATCGCTGGCGTTGTACGGCAACTGGCGGCCCGAGACCATCGCCGCCATCAGCCAGCCCATGAAGGACAAGTACGGGGTCAACATCGAGTACTCTCCTTTCGCCCGTGGCTCGGACCTGCTGGTCAAAGTCCAGGCCGAGCAAAGGGCCGGCTTGTATAACGCCGACGTTTTCGGAATCGGCAATCCTACCCTCCTCACCGTAATGAAGCCTGAAGGGGTTCTGGCTTCTCTGAAGCCATTGCTCATGTTGCCCGAGGTCCTGGATCCGAAAGGATGGCGGGCGGGCGCCGTTCCGTTCACCGACAAGGACGGCCTGGCTTTGAGCATGATTGCCACGGTTATGAGAGGCGTTGTCTACAACACCAGCCTGGTCAAGGACGGCGAGATCACCGGCTACCTGGACTTGCTGAAGCCTCGCTTCAAGGGACAGGTCTCGTTGAATGATCCCACCGTGACCGGCTCCGGCAACGCCGGTATCGCCCACCTGGGCTATAGCGCCTGGGGAGAAGCCGCCACAGTCGACTACTTGAAAAAGATGCTGAAAGACCAGGGAATGGTGGTCGAGAGGGACAACCGCATCCATATGGAATCGGTGGCCAAGGGAAAATATGCTGTCGGGCTGATCCCATTACCCGATTTGCTGGCGTTGTTCCTGCAAGAGAAGGCGCCCATCAAGGTGGCCCAGGTCAAGGAAGACAATCGTCTAAGTTCGGCGGCGGGCGCTCTTGGCGTGCCGACCAGGCTCGCCCACCCCAGCGCCGCCACGGTCTTCATCAACTGGATACTGACCAAAGAGGGACAATCCGCCTTTGCCAGGAGTTTTGGCGGCCCCAGCACCCGGGCTGACGTTTCCACCGATGGCATCGATCCCCTTTTCGTCCCAACACCGGGACTGACCTACCTTTCCGAGACTGAAGACGTTCTGGCCGCCCGGGTCAAATGGGCGGAATTGTCGAAATAGATAATTGTTTCAGGCGGCAACTAGGACCCGCCTTCCGACGATGCCCGCGAGGAGATGAAGCATTAATCCGCGAGGAGTGAACGTGCAGCAACTGCAATGTGATGTTCTGGTGATCGGCGCCGGCCTCGCCGGAGTATGGGCCGCGGCCAGGGCCAGGGAACTCGCGCCGAGGGTCATTCTCGTAGAAATGGCCAGGGTCGGGAAGTGCGGCACGAGCGCCTTCTCAGGCGCCGGCATTCTGTATCCCGATCCCTCGGATGACATGGATGTCTGGCACCAGGAGATATCCGAGAAGGGGCAGTGGCTAGGGGACCAGGATTGGGTCAAGCTCCTGCTGGAACAGCTTCCACAACGCATGAAGGACATGGAAGATTGGGGCCTGATTTTCGAGCGTGACAAGAACGGGAAGATACACCGTCACGTCGGCCTCAATCACGTCAACACCCGGATCACCTCGGTTGACAGCCTTCAGATGATGGACGTCATGAGGAAAAGGCTGGAGCGCACCGGCGTCACCTTCCTGGAAAGGACCATGATCACCGGACTGCTCACCTCGGATGGGGCTGCTCCCACCGGCGGCTCGGTAGTGGGGGCGGTCGGGTTCCAGACCCGCACTGGCGAGGGCTTCGTGATCAACGCCGGGGCAACCGTGATGGCCACGGGATCATCCGGGTTCTTCCTCGGCGCCGGAGAGGGGTTGGCCCAGGGTTACTGGGCAGGCGCGGATATCTACAACATGGAATTCTCCCGCTGTTTCGACGAAATGGGATTCGAAGACAGGTACATAGGGGTCCACCTGAACACCTACCAGCGACTCGGGATGAGGCTGATCAATGCCAAAGGCGAGAGATTCATGGAGAAGTACTTGCCCGGTTTGATGGAAAGAGGCAAGAGGGAAGACCTGGGCCTGGCTATAGTTTCGGAAGGAATCAAGGGCAACGCGCCTATATACATGGACCTGCGGCACCTGGACGAAGAAAGCATGAACAAGTTGCACACTTTGCCTACGGTGAGACAGGTGGTCAACGCCATGAAAGAAGAAGGCATAGATTTCAGAAAACGGCCCGTCAAGTATGTCGTCACTTCAGGGTCGATCTCCATGCGGTGCGGCGGACTGAGGACCAACATATTCGGCGAAACCAGCCTGCCCGGTCTGTACGCCGCAGGCGAAGCCAGCGCCCTCCCGGCGCACGGCACTTATTCCGTGGGAGGAGTTAACCTGGCGCTTTGCTGCGTTGGAGGCCACCGCTGCGGAGAGTACGGCGCCAGGTTTGCCGCGGAGAACGGGCGCAAACCCATTCGGGAGGCCCAGGCGGCTTACTTGCTGCGCAAGCAGATGCAGCCGCTGAAAGCCAGGTCCGGTTTGAACCCGGACGAATTCTTCGACCAGTTCCACGAATTCCTGAGCGTCGCCAAGAGGTCGGTGTTCCGCTCCGCCGGCAGCATCGAAGAAGTCCTTCAGAACGTCAAGGAATGGAAGGTAAAGACCAGGGCATTGAAGGTCAACGACCTCCACGCCCTCATCAAGGCGAACAAAGTGGCCTCTTACCTCCAATGCGCCGAACTGATCTTCAAAGGCAGTTTGATCCGGGAAGAGACCCGGGCCAACAACCTGAGAATTGATTTCCCCTACAAGGACAACATCAACTGGCTGCAGTGGGTCGTGCAGACGAGCGACGGTAAAGGCGGCTCACGCGCCAGAAAGGTGCCGGTGCCGTTGTACCGCTATCCTGCCAGGCCGAAGGAGTACACCATAATTCCGGCGGAACTCCCCATCAAGATGAGCGACCTAAGGGGGTCCTGACATGGGCGTGAAAAAGCTCGTTGGTTCAGGCGGCAACCAGCCCCAACGCTTCCCGACAATGACAGTGAGGTGATGAATTGGCTAAACCTACTCTATACACCGACAGGATGATTGCCGATTATACCAGCCGGGGATACTGGACTAAAGCCACCCTGGCCGACGTCTGGGACCGGAACGCGGTTACCCGCCCCGACAGAGAGGCCCTGGTAGACTACCGGCAGCGCCTCACCTGGGGGCAGGCCAAACGCTGGATAGATAACACCGCCCTCGGCCTGCTGTCCCTGGGTCTCAAGCGAGACAGCCTGGTAGTCGTCCAGCTTCCCAACTGGGCCGAACTGGCCCTCTTGAGAGTCTGCTGCGAAAAAGCCGGCTTGCTCTGTCTGCCGGTTCTGCGGTCGCTGCGCGAAAGCGAGATGAAATACGTTCTGGAGCACTCCGAAGCGGAGGCGATCATAATTCCATGGAAAGTCCGCGGCTTCGATCACCTGGAGATGGTCCGCCAGTTGCAGCCGGGGCTGCCCCGCTTGAAGCACGTCATAGTCGCCGGAAAGGAAGTCCCCCCGGGCTACCTTTCGCTGGATGAGATGTCTTCCAGGCCCCCCGCCCATGTCTCCGTAGCGCATCTTCAGGATACGAAGTATCCTGCGGACGAGTTTTCTCTCATTCTTCTCACCAGCGGCACCACCGGGGTCCCCAAGTTCGTCGAATTTCCCATCGCCAGCCGCCTGTACCTGGGACGTTCCTACGCCGAGCCCATCGACCTCGGACCGGATGACACCGTGGCCATCCTGGCCCCGGCCTTTGCCGGCCCCAACTCCCTGGCCTATTTCGGCGCGGCCCAGGTGGGAGCCAAAATAGTCATGCTGGACCGTTTTGACGTTGAAGACTCCCTGCGTCTGATAGAAAAAGAGCGGGTCACAGTTGTAGGAGTAGTGCCTACTCAACTGGCAATGATACTGGCCTCGCCGCATTTCGGCGACTACAACCTCAAGTCGCTGAGGCTGGTCATCGCCACAGGCTCTCCCTTGCCTTTCCGGCAAGCGGTAGAGGCCGAAGAGAAGATGAAGGTCCCGCTTATCAACTTCTACGGCAGCGTTGACGCCGGCGGGTCCACGTTCACTTCTCCCAAAGCCAGCCAGCAGGTCCGCCTCCTTACCGTGGGCAAGCCGATTCCCGGGGTGGAAATAAAGCTGGTAACCGACTCCGGAACCGAGGCCCATGCGGGTGAAATAGGCGAGATATGGGTCCGCGGCCCGACCATGGTCGGCGGCTATTACAGAGACCCGGCCCTCATCGCCAGTTCCTGGACGACGGAAGGCTGGTTCAAGACCGGAGATTACGGCAAGTGGAATGACGACGGCAACCTGAGCATTGCCGGGCGCAAGAAGGAAATGATTATTCGCGGCGGTCAGAACATCTACCCCGCCGAACTGGAGAATCTGCTCCTGACCCACCCTGCCGTCCGGGAAGTCGCCGTGGTGAGCATGCCCGATCCCGTCATGGTGGAGAAAGCCTGCGCCTTTGTGGTGACCAAACCGGGCAAGTCGTTTTCCTTCGAGGATATGACCTCCTTCCTGAAAAACAAGGGGATAGCCGCGTATAAGCTGCCCGAGCGTCTGGAGATGGCCGACAGCTTCCCCATGGTCGCCGACGGACAGAAGATTGATAAAAAGGCACTGGCCCAGCAGATAGCCGACAAGCTGAGAACCGGAAAGTAGAGGATGAGCATGAAACAGACTGCATTTACGTTGGTTGCCGTGGCGCTGGTCGTCACGGCCGTCATTGCCATTGGCTGCGGCCAGGGCGCCGCTACGCCTGCGCCAACATCCGCGCCGACATCCGTAGCCACGCCCGCGGCAACTCTCCAGGTGACCGCGAAACCGCCAACTCTCGCGCCGCCGCCCACCGTTAAGTCAACTCCACAGGACAAGTGGACCATCACTCTGGCTGAAGCGAAGAAAGAAGGCAAGGTCGCCCTCTATGCCCTATGGACGTCCGACGTCAGGCAAGCCCTGACCACGGCCTTCAAAGACAAGTATGGAATCGACCTGGAGTATTCCCCTTTCAGCCGGGGAGCCGACCTGCTGGCCAAGGTCCGGGCTGAAAAAAGGGCCGGCCTCCGGGTGGCCGACGTTTTCGGGGCCGGCAACCCGTCACTGGTGACATCAATGAAGCCCGAGGGTGTGCTCGGAAGCATTCAGCCGCTGCTCATCCTCCCGGAAGTAACGGCCCCGGCGGGCTGGCAGAACGCCAGGCTGCCCTATGCCGACAATGACGGCAAAGCTCTGAGTCTTATCGCAGTGGTGCAGCGGAGCATCGTCTACAATACCGGCATAGTCAAGGATGGCGAGATAACCGGTTTCAAGGACCTCCTGAAGCCGCAGTACAAGGGCGCCATCAACTTCAATGACCCCTCGGTGACCGGCACCGGCAACGCCGTGCTGACCCACCTGGGGAACAATCTGTGGAGTGAGGCCGAGGCCAGAGACTGGTTCACCCGCCTGGTCAAAGAACAGGGCCTTGTCATCGAGAGAGACCAGCGAATCCAGATGGAGGGAGTAGTTCGAGGGAAATACGCCGTGGGCCTGGCGCCGCAGCAGGCCAACCTGGCCGAATTCATGGCGCTGGGCGCCCCCATCAAACTGGCCATCATTGACGACGATAACCGCGTCACCGCCGGCGCCGGCGCCCTGGGAGTGGCCGACCAGTTAGCCCATCCCAATGCCGCGGCCGTCTTTGTGAACTGGCTGCTCAGCAAGGATGGAATGACCGTCCTTTCCAAGAGCTTTGGCAACCCCACCACCCGGGTTGACCTGCCGAACGCGGGCATTGACCCACTGTTTGTCCCGGT
>ORJL011735483.1_pt1 | contig 20572 bp, 17 predicted proteins | sample 1779941 | NCBI WGS metagenome assembly ORJL01 (sample SAMEA104232317, study PRJEB22302) | groundwater metagenome | biome: forest; feature: aquifer; material: groundwater | place: USA | collected 2011-08-07 | depth 5.8 m | reverse complement strand
GGCGTGGAGGCCAAGTTCGGTATCCGATTGGCCCTGGAGATAGAGATGGGGGGCGACTGGGTGTGAGCCGGTTGACAGTAGGAATCCTTTTCGGCGGAGTCTCGGGGGAGCACGAGATATCTCTCCTTTCCGCCAAGGCAGTAATCGAAGCGATAGACCCAGATAAATATGATGTGGTGCCGATAGGCATTACCAAGGAGGGGGAATGGCTTATCCAAGGCGATCCGATGAGCGCCCTGGTGGAAAGGGCCGAGCGGGACAAGCGAGCCGTGGTCGACCGTGTGCAAGCCCGGACCAAAGCCAATACTTTGCCAGCCCCATTCCCCCCAGTGAACGTGGCGTTCCCGTTGCTCCACGGCCCTTTCGGGGAGGATGGAACGGTCCAAGGAATGCTGGAAATGGCCAACATCCCTTACGTGGGGGCGGGCGTCCTGGCCAGCGCGCTGGGAATGGACAAGGCCCTCATGAAAGAGGTCTTCCTGCAGCAGGGGCTGCCCGTGGCCCGGTTCGAGGTAGTCCTTCGATCGGACTGGGCCAGGCGCCCAGAATCAGCACTGACCAGGGCTGGCGCTCTCGGCTATCCCCTTTTCGCGAAGCCGGTGAATGGGGGCAGCAGCGTGGGAATCAGCCAGGTAACCAGCCCCCAGCATCTGCCCGAGGCTTTGCACCTGGCCTTCCGATACAGTCGCAAGGCCATCCTGGAGGAGGCAATCGACGGGCGGGAGATAGAGTGCAGCGTTCTGGGGAACGACGATCCCCAGGTCTCGATACCAGGAGAACTGGACTACGATAGTGAGTTCTACGACTACGACGCCAAATACCGGAATGGCAGCACGAGATTGGTGATCCCAGCGGTCTTGGATCCGGCCCAGGCGTCTCACGTCCAGGGACTGGCCATCGCAGCCTTCCAGGCCATCGATTGCTGCGGGATGGCCAGGGTGGACTTCTTCCTGCGTCGCGACGATAGCGCCGTCTTCGTCAACGAGATAAACACTATTCCCGGTTTCACGCCGATGAGCATGTACCCCCGCCTCTGGGAAGCCAGCGGCGTCAGCTTTCGTGATTTGATCGACCGGCTCATACAATTGGGACTGGAGAGACATGCAGACAAAGCCGGGAGCTAGGGCCTATAGCATCGGCCAGAGACGTATCCCTCTTCCACGCCGTTCGTCGGCCAAGAAGAGCAGGGCCTTTGGCGACGCGTTCCGCCTCTTGACCCAGGGCTTCGACCTTATCGTCAGGGAACGCCGCCTGCTGGCGGTGGTCTCGCTGCCGGTCTTTGTCCTGGGAGCAATCGTGACGGCATACAGCCTCCCGGCGCTGAACGTGACACAAGTAGATATCGTGGGCGCCCAAACCCTGGATTTGCCCCGGACCAGGGCATCCTTGCATCTGGAGGGGAGCAATATCCTGTCCGTAGACCCCTCGATGATCGAGAAGATACTGCGTCAACAACCCGTGGTGAAGTCGGTTAGTGTCCGGCGCCAGTGGCCGAACAGGATAACCGTCCAGGTAGAAGAGCGACGCCCCACCGCCTTCTGGCAGACTCCAGAGGGAATCTACGCCGTGGACGACGTGGGATTCGTCATAAGCCAGTCGCCTGCGCCGGGCCCGCTCCCCGTGATCAATACTCAAGAGGGGGGCGTGAGAGTGGGATCCACCGTCCCCCAAGGAATGCTGAGCATGGTCCGCACGCTGGCAGGTCGAATGCCTCAAGATTTCGGAGCGAAGCCCCAGCAATTCGACTATTCCTCGGCCCAAGGCCTGACGGTTCTCACCGACCGGGGTTGGAAGGTGATCTTTGGCGACGACAGAGATATGGACTTCAAGCTGACCGCACTCGGGGCGGTATTGCGGACCGCCACGGAGAGGGGGCTGACGTTCCAGGTCGTGGACCTCCGGTACGGCGAACGGCCGTACCTGAGACAGGGGGGTGAATAATGTGGTGGTTTCCGATCGGCGGACTTCTGGTGGGGGCCATCATAGGGGTGCTATCAGGTTTCACGATACCTGCAGCCTTTGCCAGATATACGGCCATAGCCATTCTAGCAGGTATGGACTCGGTGTCCGGAGCGGTGCGTTCCGAGATGGAAGGCAAATTCAGCACAAGCATCTTCGTTTCGGGTTTCTTCGTTAATTCCCTTCTCGCCGGCCTTCTCGTGTTCATGGGAGACCGCCTGGGGGTAGACCTATATCTCGCAGCCGTAGTGGCTTTCGGGGTGAGACTCTTCAACAACCTGGCAATAATCAGACGGCGTCTGATAGCGAAGCAGTAGGGAGGGCAGATGGCGAAGGACAACGTGATGGCGGCGATAGACGTGGGTACCACCAAGGTATGCACCCTGGTTGGTGAATACGACCGCGATGGTGAGGTCCAGATCGTGGGAGTCGGAATCAGTCCCTCCCGCGGCCTTCGCAAGGGTATGGTGGTGAATATCGATGAGACTGTGGAGTCCATTGCCGAGTCAGTCGAGAAGGCGGAGAGAAGCAGCGGCTATAAGATAGTCTCGGCCCAGGTCGGCATCGCTGGAGGACATATTAGCTCGCTGAACAATCGAGGCGTCGTTGCGGTCAGCCGAAGCGACCGGATAATCGGCGCCGACGATGTAGCCAGGGCGATAGAGTCAGCCCGGACCATCAACATCCCCAGCAATCGTGAGATCATCCATGTTATCCCTCGCACCTACACCATAGACGGACAGGATGGGGTAAAGAACCCGGTTGGCATGTACGGTTTCCGCCTGGATGTCGAGGCCCATATTGTCACTGGCGCCGTTACCTCTATCCAAAATCTGACCAAATGCGTCCAGAAGGTGGGCGTAGAGGTTGAGGACCTGGTCCTCCAGCCTATTGCCAGCGCCGAAGCCGTCCTTACCGAAGAAGAGAAAGAGATGGGGGTCATTCTCGCCGACATCGGTGGAGGCACTACGGACATCGGGGTCTTCATCGAAGGGGCCATTTGGCATACCTGTGTGCTACCGATCGCCGGTCATCATCTCTCCAACGACATCGCCATAGGGTTGAGGACCCCGTTCGCGGTAGCAGAGGAGATCAAAGCCCGCTACGGGAACGCCTTCCCCAGCAGCATCGACCCGGACGCAAAGATAGACGTCGCCACCTTCGGAGCGGAGGGGAACCGGCCCATCTTGACCCGCCACCTCAGCGAGATCATCGAGGCCAGAGTGGAGGAGGTGCTGGAGATGATCATGGTAGAGATAAAGCGCTCGGGGTATGAAGGGCTGCTCCCCGCCGGACTGGTGTTGACTGGTGGGAGCTCCAGGCTACCTGGGATTGACTTACTGGCGAGAGAAGTGACCCAATCGCCGGTGAGGATCGGATGCCCCAGGGGGGTGAGCGGTCTGGTGGACGACCTGGGCAATCCCGCATACGCCACGGGCGTCGGCCTCCTGCTGTGGGGCCTCAAGAACCGGGCGCAGCCGACCAACGGCCACTACGGACAGCACCTGGGCACCGTCTACCGCAGGTTCCTGGACTGGATCAGGGAGTTGCTTCCACAATGACAGACCTTCTGGAGAATCGGCCCCCACCACCAGTGTCCGACGGTTGGCCATGCGAAGCAGGGACCTTCGGGTGGTTGGCATATCGACTTGAGAAAGAAGAAGAAGCAAAGGAGCAGCGAGAGGAGAGTGAATTGGGCGTAAGAGAAGAGAACAACGGATCGGCCATCATCAAGGTCATCGGCGTAGGGGGAGGAGGTTGCAACGCCATCAACCGGATGATCCAAGAGGACATCCGCGGCGTGGAGTTCATCGCTATCAATAGCGATGCGCAGGCGCTGAGCAGGTGTGAGGCCCCAAACCGGCAGCCCATAGGTGGAAAGCTGACCAGGGGACTGGGGGTGGGCGGCGACCCGGTCAAGGGCATGAATTCAGCCGATGAAAGTCGCGATGAGATCGAGGCGTTGCTCCAGGGTGCTGACATGGTCTTCATCTGCGCTGGAATGGGCGGCGGCACGGGAACTGGGGCGGCCCCTGTGGTGGCCGAGATTGCCAAGCAGAGCGGAGCATTGACGGTTGGGGTCGTTACACGCCCCTTCGGGTTCGAGGGCGCGAAACGGCGTATGGTTGCAGACGATGGAATCGCCCGTCTCAAGGAGAAGGTCGATACTCTGATCGTGATACCCAATGACCGGCTCCTTCAGATCTGCGACAAGAAATCATCGCTGGAAGCCGCGCTTCGGACAGCGGACGATGTTCTCCGGCAGGGCATCCAGGGCATTTCCGAGCTCATTACCACCCCCGGCGAGATAAACCTGGACTTCGAGGACGTTCGGACCATCATGAGCGACGCCGGCTCGGCCCTGATGTCCATCGGACGAGCCACCGGCGAAGGGCGAGCGGTCGAGGCTGCCAAGGCAGCGGTAACCAGCCCGCTGCTTGACGTCTCCATTGAAGGCGCCAAGGGCGTCCTCCTGCACGTGACGGGAGGGCCGGACCTCACGCTCTTCGAGGTCAACGAAGCCGCTGAGATAGTCGCCAAGGCGGTCGACCCTGACGCCAACATCATCTTCGGAATGGTGGTCGACCACCGCCTTCAGGACGAGGTAAAGATCACAGTCATAGCAACCGGCTTCGACGCCAGAGTGACCAAAGCCTCTCCAAGCGAGAAGATCCGCGCTCTCCCTTTACGGAATTACGAGGATACGGGCGACCTGGACATCCCTCCTTTCCTGAGGAAGGGAGTCATCGGGGGCGGACGCTAGACGGAGGAGATCTCGACCAGCGCGGGCCGTACCCCCTGGGACCATATCCAAATTAGGACGTTCGGAGGCAGGCGGGATACCGCACAACCAACCGTGCGGTATCCCCGGCCTCTGATCGCCCTCCAAGCCCGGATGATGGTGGTGGCGGCGCTGGCCGGACACCAGCGGCTACAGGGCCGACCGCCCCCCGTGGCGAGCAAGAAGCACAGGGAGGGTATGAATTGGAAGATGCTATCGGCATAGATGTATACTTCGACTACGCCTGACCATACGTCCAAAACGCAGCAGTTTGGCTGCGCCAAGTCAAGCAAGAGTACGGGGACAGGCTAACCATCCGCTGGAAGAGTTTCTGCCTGGAACAGGTCAACAGCAAGGAAGGCCCCGACTGGCGGCTCTGGGACCAGCCGGAAAGTTACTCCAGCAAGAGCCTGCTGGCATTCAGGGCCGGAGAGTCCGCCAAACGGCAGGGCCAGGACCGATTCGAACGGTTCCACGAGGCGCTCCTCCAGGCGAAGCACGAGCAAGGCCTGGACCTGGCTGAACGGGCCACTGTCCTGCAAGTGGCGAATGGCACCGGTCTGGATATGGCCTCCTTTGAGCGCGACCTGACCGACCGTGAGCTACTGAAGAACATCGGCAAGGACCACGTGGAGGGAGTGACGCGCTTCAAGGTCTTCGGCACCCCCACTATGATATTCGACAACGGACTCGGGGCCTACCTGCGCCTCAAGCCCCCGCCCCCACGTGAACAGGCGCTGCAGGTCTTTGAGGAGTTCTATGACATAGCGGCGAAGCGTCCGTATATTCTGGAGATCAAGAGGCCGAAGTAGCTACAATTCGAGATCAGCCAGCAGCAACACGCTCTCCTGCAGCGCGGTCCCCTGGAGACGCTGGGCGAGCTTGCGGTCCGCGCTGACCAGCGGGCAGCCTCCAGCGACAGCTACGGCAAGGTAGAGGGCGTCATATACCGTGACGTGCCAGCGGCTGGCAATATCGAAGGCCGTATCAAGGAAAAGGCTCGCAGGCTGCAGATCCATTGGACTACTCAAGAGGAAAGCCTCGATGATCTCCTGCGCTTCATGCGCATCAAGCTCTCCGGTTCTGACCTTCTTCCACAGCACGTTGCCGAATTCGGCCACGATGAGGTCAGGCGCAACCAGGGGGGCGTCGCGTTCCAAGAGACGCCCTGCCTCGACGCTACCTACTTCAGGAACATACCATTTTATGGCTACGCTGGCGTCAACCGCCAGTTGGCCGTCTGGGATCACCGTTCGCGGTCCTCACGGACCAACTCGGCACTATCCCCAAATCTGCGACCCTGACGCTCCAGCCTCGTTCTGATACTCGCTGCAATTTGGGCACGAGCCGGGGTCCCGGACCCATATCCGGTCGCATCGAGCATGCTCAGAAGCTCTTGTTGCACAGACCGTCGGTTCTGCTTTGCACGACGCCTCAGGCTGTCCAATGTGGCCTGGGGGACGTTGCGAAGGAGAATATCCGGCATGGCGTTCGCCCTCCTCACCGAGACGTTGATATCATGTTGATATCATAATGCTATCACACCGGAATTGCTGCGTCAACTCTGGCGGCGAGATGTAACAGGTCTATCGCTCCAGGACGATTGACACAACTCCAGATACGGACATTGCGAGCAATCTACCACCATATGTCGCCGTTCAAGACCGATAGTATTGGACCACCTGGAGGTATTATTGACGGCTGCTTCACCAACAGCTAGAATTCGGTTGATGCCTTCCATGGAAACGGCCTCTACCAGTCCATCTGCCGTGGTTCCGTCCAATTACCACTGGGTCATCGTCGGCGCGACTTTCATCCTGCTCCTGGCATCGATGGGGTTCGGTCGCTATGCATACCCTATGCTCCTGCCGAGTATGCAAGCAGGTCTGGGAGTTACCTACGCGCCGATGGGCGTATTGGGCACCGTGAACTTGGTCGGCTATCTAAGCTTCTCCCTGATCAGTGGGATGCTTGCCACGCGCTACGGCGCCAAGCTGATCATGACAGCCTCGATGCTGCTGACCGGCCTGGCCATGGTGGCGCTGGGTTTCGCCTCGACCTACTGGATGGCACTGATCGCCATGGCCTTCGCAGGGATCGGCACCGCAGGGGTCTTCACACCCGGAACCGGACTGTGCCGGGCCTGGGCTCCGCCCAACCGGATCGGGTTCACCATGGGGGCGCTCGGCACCGGCGTCGGTGCTGGTATACTTCTGGCGGCTGGTGTTATCCCCTTGATCCTCACCGGCCAGGGGCCAGACGGCTGGCGCCACACCTGGGTCTATCTCGGCGCCGCCACGGTCCTGCTGACCATCTTGGGACTGGTGGCCTTAAAGGAGAAGAGCGCAGGGCAAAGCGGGACCCGCGCAATGAACGCTGGGACGGCGCTGGCCTGGGACCAGGTATTTCGGAACCGCACAGTCATAGGCCTGACCGTTACCTATTTGCTCTTCGGTTTCTACCAGATATACGCCACCTTCTTCGTGGCCTACCTTCGCGGGCCGGTCAGGCTTTCCACAGAGGAAGCGGGCAATATCTGGCTCGCCTGGGCGGTGGTCGGCATTGGCTTCATGGCATTCTGGGGATGGCTGTCAGACCGCATCGGGCGCAGGCAGGCCATGACGCCGTGCATAATCATCCTGGCCACCAGCGTTCTGATGCCTGTCTTTTGGCAGGACGTCCCTCTTCTGTATGCGTCAGCTATGCTCTACGGGATCACCTTCACGGGACCCATGTCCATCATCCTGGCTTCGGCGGGAGAAGCCGTGGCTCCCAGGCTGGCCCCCGCGGCCCTGGGACTGGTCACCGCAGGTTTCGGCCTCGGGCAGGCGGTGTCTCCGGCCATGGCCGGCCTCTTCGCGGACGTTACAGGCTCGTTCCACCCCGGGTTTGTCCTCTCCTCGGTGGTCATGCTGGCTTCCCTGGTGACTTTCTTCCTGCTGCCTCTGAAGACCCATGCCGGATAGACGCGTCCCATTGTCCTGGCTCGGGACCTTCTCGTTCCTTTGCGCCGAGCGGCCCAGAGCATAGTACACTTCGTATGAGGGTGGGGAGGTTGATGGGGGTAGGGCTGATGGGAGTCTCACGAAGGCGAATTCTTGCGAGCGGCACCTGGATACTCGCCTTGACTGCGGCGCTGACTTTCCTCTTCACCCTGACACCATCTGCAGAAGCGTCGCCTCCCGGCCCGGTGACGCTGGACGCCTTCCAGCCGGGAGCACTCTTGGTGAAGTTCAAGCCCCTGGTCTTCCCGGCCCTGGCGGGGGGAGTCCTGTCACTGCAGGGATACCGGACCCTGAGCGCCTTTGACGAATTCGGGATAAGGCTGGTCGCCGTGACCCCGGGACAAGAGATAGAGGCTCTCGCCGGGCTTAGGGGCAACCCACTAGTGGAATTTGCGGAGCTGGACTACGTCAGAAGACCGCTTTCCGCTCCCAATGACCCCGATTACGGGCCCTTTCAATGGAACCTGCAGAAGATAGGCATCGAAGCGGCTTGGGATATCAGCCGGGGCGATCGCGACATCACGGTGGCAGTGATCGATACAGGACTGGACATGTCCCACCCCGATCGTCCAGCTAACATCGTCTCGCCTTTCAACGAATGCACTGGTGATTCTAACGTCTCCGACGACGACGGACACGGGACCCATGTCTCCGGGATAATCGCGGCCAACACCAACAACGGCATCGGCGTGGCCGGGGTAGCCCCAAGGGTCTCTCTGATGCCCATCAGGGTCGAATGCGGCGGATCGATCTACGTTTCCACCGAGGTCAACGCCCTTCACTACGCGGCTGATAACGGAGCACGGGTAATAAGCATCAGTTTGGGGGGCAACACTTCGTCGCTGTCTGAAAAGAACGCCATAAACTACGCCCTCAACAAGGGATCCCTGGTGGTAGCGGCAGCCGGAAACGAATACCTGGAAGGCAACCCGTTGTCCTATCCGGCCAGCTATCCCGGCGTGCTGGCGGTAGCGGCGACAACCGCCGGTGACACGCACTCATCATACTCCCAGGAGCATCCGTATGTGAGCATCGCGGCGCCCGGTGGGGATGGAGGCGGGGCCACCCAGATGGTCCGCAGCATATACAAGGGATCGTCCTATATCTACATGGCGGGCACGTCGCAAGCCACGCCCCATGTCTCAGGCCTGGCCGGGCTAGTATTGTCGGTGAACCCTGGTCTGAGTCCGCTCGAAGTGATCGGTATCATCACGTCCACGGCCGTCGATCTGGGGACACCCGGCAAGGATGACGTTTTCGGTTGGGGCAGGATAGACGCCCTCGCGGCCCTAAGCAAAGCCCAAGAGAGTTTGCCGGTCCCGTCCCCGACCACAACCCCGGCCCCCACGGCCGCTCCGACCGCAACCAGTACCGCGACGCCAGCGCCGCCCCCTGCGCCGCTGCCGTCGCCCACGCCGGGAACCCAGTCCCCAACAGCCACTCCCATCGCCACGACTACGGTGACGCCCGCTCCGGAGCCTACTCCGCCGCCGTTTCCCACACCTGCAACCTCGGCCCCGACGGCCACGCCGGTGGCTTCCCCGCCGCCGTTGCCCACCCCTGCTCCCACGGGAGGCGGGGCCAACCAGGGGGCTGCGCCCTTGACAGGGCGGGCCTACCTGCCAATGGTGGCGAAGGAGAACTCGGCCTGGTGAGAGCCTCAAGCCTCACTTGTCCTGGCGAGGACCCGGCGGCGGGGCTTTACGGACATCGTCCCGTCACTAGTCGGCAGTGGACAGTCCGGGACGAAATCAGCTAAAATAAGGCTAGCACTTTAGTTATCTTGTGTCATATATACCAACCGGCATACAGCGAGGATTGGCCAGTGGAAGATATCAAAGGCAACAACATCGGGGCGGCTCTGGTAGTCGGTGGAGGAATCGCCGGCATGCAGGCGTCCCTGGACCTGGCGGAGTCAGGGATCAAGGTCTATCTGGTGGAGCAGGGTTCCGCCATCGGCGGGAAGATGGCCCAGTTGGACAAAACCTTCCCCACCAACGATTGCGCCATGTGCATCATCTCCCCCAAGCTGACCGAATGCGGACGGCACCCCAACATTGAGGTTCTTACCAACACCACCGTTCAGACTCTTAGCGGAGAGCCAGGCCACTTCAAGGTATCGCTGAACACCGCTCCACGCTACGTGGATGTGGACAAGTGCACCGCCTGCAACCTCTGCGCGGAGGCCTGCCCGGTCAGCCTTCCCAACGAGTTCAACGCTAACCTGGGAGAGCGTAAGGCGATCTTCAAGCGTTATCCCCAGGCTGTGCCCAACGCGTATGGGATCACGAAGAAGGGGACCGCCCCGTGCAAGGACGCTTGCCCGGCCGGGATAAGCGTTCAGGGTTACGTGGCGCTGATCGCCGAAGGCAGGCATCTGGACGCTCTGCGGGTTATCAAGGACCGCATGCCTTTCGCGTCCGCCTGCGGTCGCATCTGCAATCATCAGTGCGAGACCAACTGCAACCGCGGTCTCTTGGACGAGCCGGTTTCGATCATGTATCTCAAGCGGTTCGCGTCGGACTACGCCTATCAGATGAAGGCGCCTCTGCCGGAGGCGGCGCCCAGGACCCAGTCGGAGCCGGTGGCCATCATCGGCGCCGGGCCGGCCGGTATGACCGCGGCCAAGGACCTGGCCCTCCTGGGCTATCCGGTCACAGTCTTCGAAGCCCTGCCAGCCGCCGGCGGCATGCTGGTCTACGGTATCCCCCGCTTCCGTCTGCCCAGGGAACTGGTGCAAAGGGACGTGGACGAGATCTGCGCCCTGGGTGTGGAGCTGAAGCTCAATTCCGCCTTGGGCCGTGACTTCACAATTGAGAGCTTGCAGCAGGGCGGCTTCAAATCGGTATTCGTCGCCATCGGCGCTCATCGCAGCAACAAGATCGGCGTCGAGGGCGAGGACACCGCTGGAGTGATGGGGGCCATCGAGTTCCTCCGCCAGGTAGAGCTGGGGAACTCGCCAGCCGTGGGCCAGAAGGTGGCGGTCATCGGTGGGGGGAATACAGCCATGGACGCCGCCCGCACAGCTCTGAGGCTGGGGGCCAAAGATGTTACTGTAGTCTACCGGCGCTCTCGTGACGAGATGCCCGCCAACTCCGAGGAGATACACGAGGCCCAGGTAGAGGGTGTCAGGTTCTCCTTCCTTGCGGCGCCGGTCAAGGTCACCAGCGCCGGGGGCAAGGCTCAGACCCTGGTCTGTCAGAAGATGGAACTCGGCGAGCCCGATGCCTCAGGAAGGCGCCGGCCCGTGCCGGTCGCGGGATCCGAGTTCTCACTGCCCGTAGATTTGATTCTGAGCGCCATCGGACAGGGACCCGAGAGGGAAGCCCTGCCAAAGGACCTGGCGCTGAGCCGGGGAGGCACACTCCAGGCGGATCCCGAGACCCTGGCCACCAATCTGCCGAACGTCTTCGCCGGAGGCGACGCGGTCACCAGCACCTCCTTTGTGGTGGAGGCTGTGGCAGCCGGACACAAGGCCGCGCTATCCATCCACCGGCAACTGCGAGGGGAAGCCCTGGTCCAGCCGAAGGCTAAGGCCAGCATAGTACGCATGGAGGCCTCCGACCTCAAGGCTAAGGCCCTTTCCGGCGAACTGACTCCTGGAAGCCGTCCGGCAATGCCAGCCCTGGCTGCCTCTGAGCGGATCACTCATTTCCAGGAAGTCGAGCTAGGCTACTCGGAAGAGACAGCCCAGGCCGAAGCCCAGCGGTGCCTGGAGTGCGGGATCTGTTCCGAGTGCTATGAGTGCGTGCGTGTCTGCGGCCCCAAGGCCGTGAACCATGACGAAGTGGCAAAGGTACGAGATCTCGAAGTTGGGGCGGTGATCCTGGCCACAGGGTTCGAGACCTATGACCCCAAGCTCTCACAAGAGTTTGGATTCGGACGATATCCCAACGTTATTACCGCCCTCCAGATGGAGCGGCTTCTTTCCGCATCCGGCCCCACAGCCGGACATGTCACCCGTCCCTCGGACCACAAAGAGCCCAAGAAGGTGGCCTGGCTGCAGTGCGTCGGCTCCCGGGACCAGGACCATAGCTACTGCAGCTCCGTTTGCTGCATGTACGCCACCAAGGAGGCCATGCTGGCCCAGGAGCACGTACCCGGCCTGGAGTGCACCATCTTCCAGATGGACATGCGGGCCTTCGGCAAGGGCTTCGACGCCTACTTCAAGCGGGGGGAGAGCCGGGGCGTCCGCTATGTGCGGTGCCGGCCTTCATCCCTGAAGGAAGTTCCTTCCACCGGCAACATCATTGTTCGCTACCAGTCGGAAGACGCCAAGATTGTCGAAGAGGAGTTCGACATGGTGGCCCTGAGCGTCGGCATGGAGCCCAACCCGGCGGGCCAGGAGCTTGCCCGGTCTCTGGGCGTGGACCTGGATAGCCGGGGGTTCTGCGCTAGCCAGCCCTTTAGTCCTCACGAAACCAGCCGGCCGGGCATCTTAGTCTGTGGCACCTTCACCGAGCCTAAGGATATCCCCTACACAGTCGTCCAGGCCAGCGGCGCCGCTGCTCGGGCGCTGCGGCTCATCGGCCAATCCCGGGGGACCGAAGTCACCGAGAAGACCTATCCTTTGGAGCGTGCTTTCGAGGGCGCTGAGCCTCGCATCGGGGTTTTCATTTGCCATTGCGGCTCCAATATCGGCGGGGTCGTCGACGTCAAGGACGTGGCGGAGTATATCTCAACCCTGCCGAACGTGGCCCACGCCGAGACCATTATGTATACATGCTCGGCCGACTCGCTGAACTCGATGCCCCATAAGATAGCCGAGTTCGACCTGAACCGGGTAATCGTTGCGAGCTGCTCGCCCCGTACTCACGAGGCCCTCTTCAGAGAGACTCTGCAGGAGTCGGGGCTTAACCCCTATCTCTTCGAGATGGCCAATATCCGCGACCAGTGCTCGTGGGTCCATTCCGACGACCACGCTCAGGCCACTCAGAAGGCCAAAGACCTGGTGCGCATGGCAGTCGGGAGGGCTCGCCTTCTGGAGCCGTTGCACAAGGAGAGCCTCGACTTGGTACGTCAGGCCATGGTCGTAGGTGGAGGCGTGGCCGGAATGACGGCCTCCGTCTCTTTGGCCGACCAGGGCTACAAGGTCTTTCTGGTGGAGAGAGAGAAGGACCTCGGCGGACGAGTGCGCGATCTGAATTCGACCATGGAGGGCGCCGACCCGAGGGCACTGCTGTCATCGCTGGAGGAGCGGGTCCGCTCCCACGAGCAGATAGAGGTTCTGACAGGCAAGCACGTCGTCAAGACCGGAGGCTTCGTAGGCAACTACAAGACCACCCTGGCCTCGACGGACGATCCCACACAGATGCTCATCGAGCACGGCGTGACCATCCTGGCCACCGGAGGCGAGGAATACCGCGGGCCCGAGTACCTGCTGGGCCAAGACCCCCACGTCATCACCCAGGGTGACCTGGAAAGCCGGCTGGCCCAGGGCTCCCCCGAGCTGACCCAGGCCAAAGACGTCGTCATGATCCAGTGCGTCGGCCCCTGGGAAGAGCAGGAATTCTATTGCAGCCGGGTGTGTTGCACCGTAGCCATGAAGAACGCTCTGGCTCTCAAGAAGTTGAACCCCAAGGCCCGGGTCCACGTGCTCTTCAAGGAGATGCGAACCTACGGCTTCAAAGAGGAGCTTTACACTGCCGCCCGGGAAGCCGGTGTCCTGATGGTGCGATTCGCGGACGACCGTCCGCCCCGGCTGGAGAGCCGGGACGGACGTCTGGAGATAAGCCTATGGGAGCCAGGCCTGCAGACGGACGTGACTCTAAAGCCGGACCTGGTGGTGTTGTCGGAGGCCATTGTTCCCTCAGCCGGGACCAAGGAATTGGCGTCCACGTTGAAAGTGCCACTGAGCCGCGAGGGTTTCCTGTTGGAAGCCCACATCAAACTGCGCCCGGTCGACTTCTCCTCAGAGGGCATCTTCCTCTGTGGGATGGCCCAGTACCCCAAGACCATAGACGAGAGCATATCTCAGGCCAGCGCCGCAGCGGCACGGGCCACGACCATACTTGCCAAGAAGCAGATGCTGGTCGGGGGCGTGGTGGCCAAGGTCGATACCGAGAAGTGCGCTGCCTGCCTGACCTGCGTCCGAGTGTGTCCCTTCCAGGTGCCCTTCATCACGGAGGCGGGCGTGGCCCAGATCGAGGCCGCTATGTGCCAGGGCTGTGGCATCTGCGCCGCGGAATGTCCTGCCAAGGCCATCCAGCTCCTAAACTATCGTGATGAGCAGGTCATGGCCAAGACAGACGCCCTGCTGGTAGGAGCAAAGTGAACAAGATTTTCAAGGTAGCGAGGTGCCTGTGAGCGATAACGGGTTTGAGCCGGTGATAGTGGCCTTCAACTGCCGCCACTGCGCCTATGCCGCGGCTGATCTAGCGGGCTCAATGCGTCTCCAGTATCCGTCCAACGTCAAGATCGTCGAGATCCCCTGCACGGGCAAACTAGACGTGTTGTACGTCCTAAGGGCCTTCGAGCGGGGCGCCGACGGCGCGTTCGTGGCCGGGTGACTGGAGGGCAATTGCCATTACCTGGAAGGTAATATACACGCCAAACGAAGAGTAAAGTACATCAAGACCATCCTGGACCAGGTGGGCATCGGCGGGGAGCGTGTGGACATGTTCAACATGTCCTCATCGGAAGGGCCTAGGTTCGCCCAGGTGGCCCAGGAGATGACCGACCGAATACGGGCACTGGGACCCAGCCCCGCCAAGCGGGAGGAGAAACGATGATTGTTGGTGAACAAAAGCCTCTGGAAGAGATAAGGGCCACGCTGGCGGACAAGAAGAAGATTCTGGTCGCGGGCTGCGGGGCCTGCGTTACGATCTGCTTCGCCGGGGGCGAGAAGGAAGTAGGTATCCTGGCATCTACCCTGCGCTTGGCCAACCAGGTCGAAGGGAAAGATGTGACGATTGCCGAGCAGACAGTCACCCGTCAGTGCGAATGGGAGTTCGTGGATGAGATGGCCGAGAAGATCGGAGAGGCCGATGTCATCCTCTCCATTGCCTGTGGCATCGGGGTGCAGACCACGGCCGAGCGGTTCCCTGGGAAGCAAGTCCTCCCGGGATTGAACACCTCCTTCCTGGGCCAGCCCACCGAGCAGGGCGTCTGGGCCGAGACCTGCGCTGCCTGCGGGAACTGCGTCCTCGCCATGACTGGGGGCATCTGCCCCGTAGCTCGCTGCAGCAAGAGCCTGCTGAACGGACCCTGCGGCGGCTCCCAGGCGGGCAAGTGCGAGGTCGATCCGAGCGTGCCCTGCGCCTGGCAGTTGGTCTACGACCGCCTGGACACCCTGTCCCTTCAGCAGACCATGGAAACGATCCAGCCTCCCAAGGACTGGAGTGCGGGATACCGCCCAGGACCCCGCAAGATAGAGAGGGAGGACCTGAAGATATGATTGTGGGAAGCAATCTCGAGAACGTGCTCCGCTCAGGCCAGTTCGCCGTCACCGGGGAACTGGGACCGCCCAAGAGCGCCGATCCCAAGGTCATCAGCCACAAGGCTGGCCTGCTCAAAGGCCACGTCGATGCGGTGAACATTACTGACAACCAGACGGCTATCGTCCGAATGTCCAGCATCTCGGCCGGCTACCTCGCTCTGCAAGCGGGGGTCGAGCCCGTCATACAGATGACTTGCCGAGACCGCAACCGCCTGGCGATCCAGGCCGACCTGCTGGGGGCCTCTGCCCTGGGGCTCAAGAACCTGCTTTGCCTTACCGGGGACCATCAGAGCTTCGGCAACCACCCTCAGGCTAAGGGTGTCTTCGACCTCGACAGCATCCAGCAGATCAGGATGGTGCGGGATATGCGGGACGAGAAGAAATTCCAGTGCGGGGAAGCTATCCCGGTGGAGCCGCGTTTCCTAATAGGCTGCGCCTCCAACCCCTTCGCCGACCCGTTCCCCTTCCGGGCTATCCGTCTGGGAAAGAAGGCCGCGGCCGGCGCCGATTTCACCCAGACTCAGATCGTCTACAACGTGGAGAAGTTCGCCCAGTTCATGGAGCAGGTCCGCAAGCTGGGTCTCCACAAGAAGATTTTCATCCTGGCCGGCGTCAGTCCCATAAAGGGTGTCGGGGCCGCCCGCTATATGAAGACCAAGGTGCCAGGCATGGACGTCCCCGACTGGGTCGTCGACCGGATGGCCGGGGCCCCCAAGGAAGAGGCCAGGAAAGAGGGCATTCGTATCTGCGTTGACATCATCAAGCAGGTGAGGCAGATCGAAGGGGTGGCCGGCGTCCACATCATGGCCATCGAGTGGGAAGACGCAGTGGCCGAGATCGTGGAAGCGGCCGGGCTGTCGCCCCGGCCTAAGGTAGAGACGGCTTAGGCGGTCTCCACAATCTGAGTAGGAAGAAGCGCTCATGAGCACAACCCTGGAGAAAATGAGGGAGGACACCGCAGCCGCCATACAGGAGGAATGCGGGGAGAAAGCCCTTCTCTGCTATCAGTGTCTGAAATGCAGCTCCGGCTGCCCTCTGGCGACGGACATGGACCTCACACCCAGCCAGATCTTGCGGGCCATCCAGTTGGGAAAGGCCGATGAGGTACTGAATTCCAAGACCATATGGGTTTGCGCCTCCTGCGAAACCTGCAGCGCCCGCTGCCCCCAGGACATCGACATAGCCAAGATAATGGACACCATGAAGGTCGTGGCACAGAGGCTGGGCATCCCCTCCAAGGTACCCACGGTGCCGGTCTTCTGCAAGGCCGCCACCAGGAGTATCGAACGGAACGGTCGTGTGCACGAGCTCGGAATGACGATGGCCTTCAACCTCAAGAGCGGCAATCTCTTGAAGGACGCCGCCCTGGGCCAGAAGCTGTTCGCCAAAGGCAAGCTCAAGCTGCTGCCGTCCAAGGGCAAGTACAACAAGGACGTCAAAGCCAGGCCGATACCCAAGAACACGGTGGCCTACTATCCGGGGTGCTCTCTCCATTCCGTGGCCACGGAGTTCGACCTATCCACTCGCAAGGTGGCCGAAGTCCTGGGACTCGGATTGGACGAGCCAGAGGGCTGGACCTGCTGCGGGACTACCGTCGCCAAGTGGACCGACCCTGACAAGGCCGTGACCGGGTCCTTAGAGAACCTGGTAATGATAGAGAAGATGGGGCACACGAAGGTTACCGTCCCCTGCGCCGAGTGCTTTTCCCGGCTGCGCGCTGCGGAGCACGACGTCAAGGCCGACGACAGCGTTCGGACTATGGCAGCGAGCCAACTGGGATACGATTATCAGGGCAAGGTCGAAGTACAGCATATCGTCGACACCTTCCTGGAGATGGGGACGGATCTAATCAAGTCCAAGGTGACCAAGTCCCTCTCCGGCTTGAAGCTGGTCTGTTACTACGGGTGCCTCCTGACCCGGCCGCCGGAGATCGCACGGCCCAAGGACGGAGAGTATCCAATGAACATGGACCACTTAGTCCGGGCTTTGGGCGCCGAGACCCTGGACTGGTCCTACAAGACCGACTGCTGCGGGGCCAGCCTCGCGGTCACGCAGACGGACAAGGCGGTCAACCTCATGCAGCGCATCCTTCAGAACGCCAGAGACGTCGGGGCGCAAGGCATCGCGGTCGCTTGCCCGCTCTGCCAGTTAAACCTCGACTCGCGCCAGGAGGATATCGCCGCCAAGACGGGCATCCGGTACAATCTGCCTGTCTTCTACGTCACTCAACTCATGGGGCTGGCTTTTGGCCTTCCCGAGAAAGATATCGCGCTCAAGAAGCTGCTGGTAGACCCTATGCCCCTTCTAAAGAGAAAGGGCCTCGTGTCTTGACGGAGCCGGGCCAGGTGAAACCGCTCTAATGCCAAACCCAAGAGAGCGGGTCGCAATCGCGCAGGCGGGGCTTTCGGGCCCCGCCCTTTTCTCAAGTCCTTTGCAGCTGCAATATCCAAGAAGAAGGAGAGGAAAGAAGAAATGATGACTCTGTTGGCCAGATTCAAGGTCCAGCCAGGCAAGGAAGACGAGTTCGTCAGAGTTCTCTCCGGCCTGGCCGCTGAGGTCAAGAACGAGCCCGGGACCAAGCGGTACGAACTGCACCGCTCGGTGGACGACGCTTCTACCTTCCTCATGTATGAAGACTACGCCGACAAGGCAGCACTCGATGCGCACTCCGCTACTCCATACTTCAAGAGTGCGTTCCCGCAATTGCTGGCGCTGTCCGTCGGACGGCCTGAGGTCAGGCGCTTCGAACAACCGGAGTAGCGCCGGTCCGGGTCTTTCGAGGGAGCCAGTCGCCAAGGCGCTTCGCTTAAGCGGGCCAGCGCATCCTGCCGCTCCGGCGGATGGCCTTCTACCAACAGGCCGGGACTACCGAAGCACACCCGGGGATTCCGATGGAAATACCGTCTCAGATAGTCTTCAATGAGTCTGACAGGCAGGCATTTTCATCCTTTATGGTGTCCCTTGGGACCTGGGTATTCCTATGAACATGGGACCATCAACATTAGGGCGCCGCGTGCGGATGTCCCAAGCCCCCAAGGGGGTTGTTGGCGCACCGCGAGCATGTTATTCTGACTGGCATGAAGACCGTTCTTCATGCTTGGCGGCGCCCTGGCAGGCATGGTCCACCGGTAGGAGATACCCGTGCAGTTTGACTACGTGCGGCTGGGGGAGGATGCCGTTTGACAGATGCCCAATCCCGTGCCAGGTGGTCTGTAGCGCCAGAGGGCGGGCGAGGCGGTGCCATCGCCCCTACCGGCATTACATATCCGGCCTCTACCCCAGGCAGAGACCGCTGTACCTCCACGGTCCCTGCCAACGCGGTAGCCAAGAGGGAGAACGAATCCTATCCAACCGGGTAGTCAAGCAGGGGCGCGAACCCCATCCAACGGCGTAGTCGTCAAGGGGCGCGAACCCCATCCAACGGGGTAGTCAAGGGAGCCAACCCATCCAACGGGGTACTCAAGCAGGGGAGCCAACCCATCCAACGGGGTACTCAAGCAGGGGAGCCAACCCATCCAACGGGGTAGTCAAGCAGGGGAGCCAACCCATCCAACGGGGTAGTTAAGCAGGGGAGCCAACCCATCCAACGGGGTAGTCAAGCAGGGGAGCCAACTCATCCAACGGGGTAGTCAAGCAGGGGAGCCAACCTATCCAACGGGTAGTCAAGAAGGGGCCGGCCCCTTCTTGGGGGGTCATAGGGGTCTCCCTATTTCCTCTTCTTCCCTCTTCTCCCGAAGGGAGAAGAGGGTTAGGGTTAAAGAGGACCGTCGTGAACGAAGTCAGCAATAGCGTGGGAGTCGACATCATCGAGATACCCCGCGTGGCGGAAGCCGTTGCGCACTGGGGAGACCGCTTCCTGGGCCGTGTGTATACCTCTCAAGAGGTTGCCTCTTGCCGGGGACGGGTACCTGAGCTGGCAGCCCGTTTCGCCGCCAAGGAAGCTGTCTCCAAGGCCCTCGGCACGGGCATGCATGGGGTGGCATGGAAGGAGATCGAGGTCATTCCCGACCGGCGAGGCAAACCACACGTACGCCTTCACGGAGGCGCCAGACGGCGGGCCGATGAACTGGGTCTCACCCACTTCGCCATCAGCCTATCCCATTCGCGGGAGCACGCCATCGCATTTGTGACAGCCACCGGCAAAGGCAATGCCGAATCGAGCTTGTGAGCGATCTAAGTTGAAGATCGTAACCGTTGATCAGATGCACACCATAGAGGCGCGGGCCGTTGAGAGGGGCGTCTCCGTCAGCACCCTGATGGAGAATGCCGGCATCGCGGTCGCCACTAGAGTCAGGGATTGGGTAGGGACCGTCGAGGGCAAGACAGTAGTGGTTCTGGTAGGACCCGGCAACAATGGAGGCGACGGACTGGTGGCGGCCCGCCACCTCCATGACTGGGGGGCGCGGGTAAACCTTTACATGTTCGGCCGGCGTCCCAAGAGCGAATCGAACCTTGCCCAACTCCTCCGTAGGAAAATCCCCTCTGCAAACCAGAAGGATGACTCCGGCATCTCAAGCCTCCGAAAGATGCTTTCCGGGGCGGATGTGGTCGTGGATGCCCTCTTGGGCACGGGTAAGGCCCGCGCTATCGAGGGGCCCATGGCCGGTATCCTCAAAGCGCTGAAAGAAGCCCGCGACGCCAACGCTGAGCTGAAACTGGTGGCCCTAGACCTACCCACCGGTCTGGACGCCGACAGCGGGGCGATCGACCCCAACTGTGTCGGCGCCGATCTGACGGTCACACTGGGTTATCCCAAGCTAGGCCTCTTCAGGTTCCCCGGGGCAGCTTACCTTGGGAGGCTGGTGACACCGGACATCGGCATTCCGCCGGGGCAGGCCGAGGACGTCGATCTCGAGATGATCACCCCCGAGTGGGTGAAGTCGTTCCTTCCTGCCAGACCGCCGGACGCACACAAGGGAACGTTTGGCCGCGTTCTGGTGGTGGCGGGATCCCGGAACTTCGTGGGCGCAGCCTATCTGGCGACAGCAGCAGTCCTCAGAGTGGGGGCCGGGCTCGCCACTCTGGCCACACCTGAAGGTATCTACCCGATTGTCGCGGGGCGCTTGACCGAAGCCACATTCCTTCCTCTGCCGGAGGCCGGGGCCGGCGTCATATCAGCCGACGCCGCGAGGGTCCTACGCGACGAACTGGACCGCTACGACGCCCTTCTTGTCGGCTGTGGCCTGGGGCAGCAGGCCTCCACCGTCCTGTTTGTCCGTCGCCTCCTGGCGCCGCGTATTTCACTTCCCATCGCCATAGTGGTTGACGCCGACGGTCTGAACGCCTTGACGAAAGTGACCGATTGGTGGAAAATGTTACCTCGTGAGGCCATCCTCACCCCCCACGAGGGAGAGATGGCCCGCCTGGCAGCAACAGAGGTGGGAGAGG
>ORJL011231416.1_pt1 | contig 20573 bp, 13 predicted proteins | sample 1779941 | NCBI WGS metagenome assembly ORJL01 (sample SAMEA104232317, study PRJEB22302) | groundwater metagenome | biome: forest; feature: aquifer; material: groundwater | place: USA | collected 2011-08-07 | depth 5.8 m | reverse complement strand
CCGGCGCGCCGCCCACCTTCGGCAGCAAGAAGGCCGCGACATAGAGGTTCGCCGCCGTCGTTGCCCGGACAAAGGCCTGCCCCTTGCGCAGTTCCCTGAACCGCGCGGCCTTGGCCCCGATCTGTTCCACCGTATCCTCGGGCAGGTCACGGAATCCCGAGAAATCCAGCGCCAGCGGCTTCATCTCGGGCATGGCGACCTGGCCCGTGCCGAAATCGAACCCGCCCTGGCCCTTTTTCGCGTCCCTGTTGGCCTGCTGGTAGTATTTCGCCGTGCCCTTGTCGTCGCTGGTCAGCGGCTTGTAGGCGGTATCGGGAATGCCGTCCTGCAGCACCTTGAGGTCGAAGATACCCAGCAGCGAATCTCCACAGCGGACCTGCGCGTCGAAGAAGCCGAGGGGAAGGCCGGGGTCCACCGTCTCGATCCAAAGCGCAACCTTGGTCAGCTCCACTGCCATCGGGTTGCGGTCCACCCCGTGCAGGCAAGACCGCGCGACATCGCGCAGGGCGTGGCGGAAATCAGACAGCGCGGGCGTGCCGTCGGCCCGGATGCGAGCCAAGCGAGTAGCAATGCGGCGGGCGGCGGCTAGCAGGAAGTGACCCGAGCCACAGGCAGGGTCGATGACCGAGAGTTTCAGAAGCGCCTTTGCGGGATCGCCGGCATCGGCCTCGGTCTTGTCGAGGACCGGGTCGAGCGCGGTGTCGAGCAGCGCCTGAACGAGGCTATCTGGCGTGTAGTAGGAGCCGGTGGTCTTGCGCTGGTTGCCTTTCTGCTCGGCTGCCTCGGAGGCGAAGACGAGGGATATGCCGTCGTCGCCCAGCTGGGGTTGGAGCTCGAGCAGGGATTCATAGACCGACCCCAGCTCCTCCGTCTCCATCGAGCGCCAGTTGACCGGGACCATGCCGGTTTTGTCGGCGAGCCAGGAGAGGCGATAGAGCGCCTCCATGAAGGCCTTGTTCCGCAGGCGAGCGTTGTCGAGATGGGGTAGCTTGTCGTCGATGAAGAGGCCGCCGAGGGCTGGAAGCGCCAGAGCCTCTTGCCCGTGGGCAAGCGCGCGGAAGACGATCTTGATGCCTTCGTAACGGTCGTGGTGCTTGTCCCACGACGCGGCGCGGTAACATTGGGCGCGAAGGGCGGCGAGGCTGTAGCCTTCGACGTAGAGCTTACGGGCGTCTGGCTTGGCCTTCTCAGGGTGAAGAAGGTTCCGATCCTCGGCCACCATCAGGAAGATCAGGCGATAAACGAGGCGGAGCAATTCGTTGAACCATTCGGTCAGGTTGACCTCGCCCGATTTCAGCCGGGTGGCGAGGTCAGGGTTGGCCTCGAGGAAACCGGAGCCGAGCACCTTGAGCGCGATCTGGACTTGACCTGCCAGACGGTCCCGGGCGACTTCACCCTCCCGCGACCCGGCATCCCGCCAACGTTCCAGCGCGCAGTCGGTCGCTGGGGCACCTGCGACGCCGAAGCGGGTGCGGTGGATCAGAAGCCAGAGAACGGCAAAGGACGCGGCATCCTCGTTGGTGAAGATCTGCGCGAGGTCAGCCTCGATATAGGCGGGGCGGGTCAGCGAGGCGTTATCGCGCATCAGGCGGATCAGCGTGCCGTTGGTCACGAGGCCCCAGACCGTGTTGGCGTGCTCGTTCAGATAGTCCTGAAGGGCGAAAGCGGGGGAGCGCGTCCGGTCGGTCGAGAGAGTCGCGCTGCGACGGTCGAGTTTCTCGTCCGACGGTGGCACGACAACGACTGGAACTCTTTCGCCCGCGATAAAGGAAAGTGCGCCATTCGCTACGGCGAGATCGTCGTAACCGAAGGTCTCCTGAAGGAAGGCACGCATGAAGCGGCTGGTTGCCTCGGGCGACGGGTTGACGAGCTTGATGAAGGCGTCGAAATGGGACTGCCCGACGCGGAAGGCTGTCGAGATTTCCTCGCGGACCGTCAGGCCCTTGCGGATGCGATAATCAGCTTCCTTTTGACCTTCTGCTTCGCGCCGATCCACGGCGGCGACCATGGCCGGCGCGATCAGGTTGCCTTCGAGGCTCAGCGACGGCCAGGCCGACATGTCGGTGACGGTCTTGCGGGCCATAGATCAGGCCTCGCTCGGCATCAAGACGAACAGGCCGATCACGTCGGGCGGCAGGACCGGCTCGACCGTGACGCGCGAGGCAGATCCGGCTGCCGCGCGCAGGCGGGCATGGTCTTGCATGAGTTCTTCGGCGCGGGATCGGACAAATTCGGCCAAGGGACCGTCGAGCAGGCCAGGCAGATCTTCCTTTGCTTTAATGATGAACCTGTCTCGTGCCGCTGGCGCCAGATCGGCGGTAGCGGGCGTGTTCAAGAGCGCACGGACTGCCTCGCCGCTAGAGATGATCTTGCCGCCCTGCAGCGCGACAAGGGCGGCTTCCTCGGCGAGAAGCAGGCGCTCTTTTCGGGCATGGATCGTCAGCTTGAACCTGATCCGAAGAAGAGCCAGACGAGTCATCTGCTGAACGGCCGTCGTCGGCCAGGCGCCAACCCTGCCAATGCCCAGACCGGACATCGCCTCCGGATCAAGCGAGGCTTCGACAAGGGATTCCGCCAGCGTAGCTACCAGAGGATGCGTTCTGGTCAGAAGCGCTGTTCCCGACGGCGCCGGTTCGGCCATGGCGAGGCGAACCGAGCCGGTCAGGTTCCGTAGGGCCAAGCGCTCCTTGAGCCCCGCTTCCAGCGCGTGAACGTGGGCGAGCAAAAGGGTCTTCCGAGACTCAAGAGGCACACCGAAGCGGGACATCGCTCTTTCGACGAAGCCCTTCGCATCTCGCGGTGATCCCAGCAGGGTCCGGACTTTCTCCCATTCTGGGGCCACTTCCTGCGGCTTCATCGCGTTCTGGGCAAACCGCGCGCGGGATTTCTTCTCGCTTTCCGAGGCATCACGCCAACGCGCCTCCATGGCCTTGGTGCCATCATCGAGACGCAAGTCGAGGGCCAATTGTCGGGTTCCGCCCCGGCGCAGCATCATCGATGCCATCAGTGCGTCGGTTACTGGGCCACGTTCGTCGGGTAACGGCACTGTCACACCGGTTGCCTTGCGTATTTCCTCCGCCTTTCGGAGGATCACCTCCAGTACGGCTCCGTCGATGGCGCTGTCCGGAGAGAACATCATGATCGACCGGACTAGTTCGGCCGGCTGCCCGAAGCGATCGACCCGACCCTCACGTTGCTGGTGCCGGGTGGGGTTCCAAGACAAATCGTAGTGAATAACAGTGTCGAAGAGCTGTTGGAGGTTGATCCCCTCCGATAGGCAGTCCGTCGCCACAAGGATACGCTGGTTTTCCTTTTCATCATCGGCAGGTGCCATGTCCGCCACACGTTCGCGGCGCTCGTCTGGGGTCAGAACGCCCGTCACTGCTTCAACAACCAGTTTGGGAAACGCCTTTCGCAGACCATCGCGGACATGTTCGGCCGTAGCCAGATATCGGCAGAAGACCACCGGGTTGGCGCCCTTCTTGATCAGTGGCGTCAGAGCATCGGTGAGTGCTGCGAACTTCGGGTCGGGTTTGTGCACTAGTTCTTCTGCTTGCTTGACCAGAGCAAGGAGCGCCGGATCTGTCTCAAAGCCAGTATTCGGTTCGATGTCTACGGCGTCCTCGTCATCAGAATCTTCATCGTAGATTTGGGGTTCAAGGCGGTCGCTCTCGTTTGTCATGCGGTTTCGCAGGGCGCTCAGGGCGGCCGCGGGAGAGGAGCCGACACAGCGCATCAGGGCGAGTGTGCCCCAAAAGGCGAGACGCCGTTCGCGCTGCCCGGTACCTGCCCGAGCGACAACACCGAAGCAGTAATCAAGCACCGCTTCCTGAAAATCCAGATGAGGCTTCGACAGGCGATAGGGAGACTCGGTCGTCTCATGCTTCGGAAAAGCGCGATTTTCGTCCCATTCCCCCGAGACCAGATCAATTCGTTGACGTTGTACGAAGTGCCGCGCGAGACGCTCGCGATAGCGGGCATCGTCGAAGTTCATCGAGCCGAAGGACGATTCGATAAGCGAGAGAAGGCGCCCGAACGCCTCTTCGTCGCCCGAATGGGGCGTTGCGGTGAGGAATATCATCCGCCGTTCAGGATCTCGGGCCAGTCCGGAGAGCAACTCGAAACGCTGTTGCTTGCCCTTGTGAGTGCCGACGCAAGCATGGGCCTCATCGACTATCACGAAGTCCGGGCACGCACGGGCAAATCCTTCACGGCGCCTTTCCGCCTTGATGTAGTCGAGGCTGACCACGGTATAGGGGTAAGCATCGAATAGCGTCTGCGCGAGAGGCAGGCCGCGTTCAAGCCGGGCAGCACTGCCCGAAGTCACGGCAACGGATTCGATCCCGAAGCGCAACTTCAGTTCCTCCACCCACTGCTCGACGAGATGCGGAGGGCAGAGCACCGAGAAGGTATCAACTTCGCCCCGGTCCATCAGCTCACGCAAGATAAGGCCCGCCTCAATCGTTTTCCCGATCCCGACGTCATCAGCAATCAAAAGTCGGGGCACCTGCAAGCGGAGAGCCATCAGCAGTGGAACGAGCTGGTAAGTTCTGGGCTCAAAAGCCAGCTGGGCGGCCGACCGGAAAGGCCCTGCCCCACGCCGAAGCGTAAGGCGCATGGCGTCTGCTAACAGTGCAGCCTTCGATTGGACAGTGGGCGCGGCATTGGCCGGGAGGTCGAAGCGGGCCACCGCGACAGGGAGCGTTTCTAGCCCGGGGTCAAGAATGACCGTATCATTCTCGCTGCCTGACAGGGGACGTAGTGCCAAAATGCCCTCGCGCGGAGAAGGCAAGGTTACCCATTCGCGCCCGCGGGCACGGACTAGATCTCCAGGAGCAAAACTCACAGTCATCTAATTAATCCTTGAACATCGAGATCATCGCCTCGGGCACGCCCGCAGCGCCGGTCTCCGGCAATTCGAAAAGCGTCCAGCCCTTGGTATCCGCGATCTCACGCGCCCCCTTGGTCAGGGGTAATGTGCAGGCCGCCACGAAATGGTTGCGCCAAGCAAAGTTCATTTCCTGATCGTCGAATTTCATGGCGGTGCCATCAGGGGCAGGAAGACCAGCTTCCTTGAAGGCTGACTCCCATCCTGCGGCGCTCTCCGACGGCGTTGGTACGACCGAAAGGACGACCTCACCCCGAGCCAGATTGATAAGCATCTGCTTCGCCTCATCGCTGGCACGGTCGATCAGTTCGTGATCGGGCTGGTTGAAGTACGAGAGCAGGCATCGATAGCAGCCCCGGACACAGGCTTCGCCATGCCGATCCACCAGGAGCTTGGCGTCTCCCGCAGCGACGGCTTCGTCGACCTTGTCAAAATGCATGAGTGATAGCGCGTCCCTAGCCACCTTACCGAGAGCCTGGGCATCCTCAACCAGACGGCTCAGAACGCCGGCGCCGCCCTCTGTCGCCTCATACGCGAGGATGGAGCGCCGGTTATCGCGGGCGGGGAGTGGCTCTCCGAGGATCTCGCCTTCCTCCAGTTGGAAGACGACTTCGATCCCACGCATGAGAGCATGCTGGACGGTTGCGATCGTCTCGTGTTCGTAAGCCTGTGGCTCGCGGAAGCGGAACAAGAGCGCATTCTTGCGGTCTCGCACGATCGGCACGATGCGAACCGGCTTTACGACATCCGGTGGTACATCGACATCCGGGTCCTCGTCTTCCGCTTTGGCCCAATAGCCGCTGCGAGGGTCGATGTTGAAGCCGAAGACGGTCTGGTTCTTGCGCCGTTTCAGCCCCTTGTTGATCCGGCTGATCTCCGCGCTATTGGCGTATTGCAAGGCGAGGATGGAGGTTTCGCCGCAGCGGAAATCCGCTTCAGTGATCTGAAGGCGACCGTCGCGTTTCGGCCAGGAGAAAACTGTCTGGATGTCGAAGCCTTGGCGGACGCGTTCCTCATCGTTCGCCGTAATCCGGTCGGCGGGCGCTGCTTCGACGTTGTCGATCCGGAGTGTTCGTTGCACTGGGACTTCGCCCGCCATCGAGGAGTTGCACGCATGGCAACGCTCGACCTCGCCCTCATGACAGGCCCCGCAGTTGGAACAAATGAAGATGTCCTTCGTGGCAAGTTCTGACCCGTCGCCGGTGCGGACTTCGGGCGGCAGCTTGGCCTTTATGACCCTGTAGGCCCGACCCTCGTGATAGATCAGGCTGCGCGGTCCGAACTCTGAAATTGCCAGGAAGCGGGGGCGTTGCAGGAAGGAACCGGTCTTTCCCTCTCCGGGAATGAAGGCATAAAGCGGAAGCCGCGGGAAATTGTACCCTGGCAGAAAGCCCTCGGTCGCGAGATAGCGATAGGAATAGAAGTCCGAGCCGTTCGAGGCTTTGCCCTGTTCGAGGATGCTGATCTGGTCGCTCGCCTGCATCTGCGCAGCCTTGATTTTGCGCCGGTCGGCGCCCGAGAGACCGGTTATCTCGGAGCGAGAATTTGCCTCCATCAACTGGGTCCGAGCCGAATTGTAAAGTTCCCGCCAGCGATCGAAGGCGCGATCGAACTCCTGCGGGGCGCCCATGGCGACCTCAAGCACGAAGTCATCCGGATCGCCCATCCAGACCGGCTTTCTGCCATCCACCGAGGAGAGGATCTGGTCGAGAACCCGCTTCATTGGGGCACGTGAGGTTGTCGCCAGAACGGGCTGATTGATGACGTCGAGGACCTCCCCTTTCAGCGGGAACTTTGCTTGCTTGAGGTCGAGGATCTCCGGGATGTCTGGAGAGAGCGCCAGTTTCGCCTCGGCCAGCCACACGGCGTGCAAGTGCGACCGCACCAATTCCTCGTTGGTAATGTCGAGCGCTGGTGGCCTCACGACCCCCGCTACCATGTCGTTCCGCCGCTCAAAGAAATACTGATCGTGAGGCGATTGAGCGGCGCAATAGGTAAGGATGACTGCAGCCTGACCCGACCGTCCGGCCCGGCCTGCTCGCTGGGCATAGTTGGCCGGTGTCGGCGGCACGTTCCGTAGATAGACGGCATTCAGGGCCGAAATGTCGACGCCGAGTTCCATTGTCGGAGAACAGAAGAGAGCGGGCAAGAACTGACCGGACTCTCCAGCGGATTTCATCTCCGCGATGTTTTCCTTGAGCTTCGCCCGATCGTCATCTTCGAATCGGAACCGCCATTCCCGCCATTCCCGCTGTTTCTGTGGGACCTGCGCCGTATGCTCGCGACCTTCCAGCCCCCAGTAGGAGCTCCGGCCTCGTTTCAGGTCGGCAGCGATGGCATTATAGAGGCCGCTGAAATAGCGGTTTCCCTGCACCATACCGCTGCGGATCGCTTCACCAGGTATTAGACGGACCGCTGATGGCGAAAGCCGCCAGCCTTGCAGGTCCGCCTCGATCTCGACCAGTGATACCACCCCTTCACGGGCAAGTAGCTCCATCAGACCCGTCATTACGGTGAGATAATCGGTCTTGCTAAGCTTTGTGCCGATGACGCTCTTCCGATTGATGAGGCGACCAATGCGAGAGTTATGACCGGCACGGATAATGGTCTGCTCTTCCCGCAGTCCGACCCGGTCCTTGCCCGGTGCCTGAAGGAAAAGGGTCGTGCGGCTTCTGGGAGTTTCCTTCTGATCGATGACCCAGGGAGCTCGTAAGAGATTTCGGGATTTTTGGGCGACGGCATCGAGGACGGTCAAGTCGAGCGCTTCGGTGCTGACGGCCAGACCTTCAAGCATGGCGCCCAGGATTTCCCTGAGCAATTTTCTGCGGGCGTCCGCATTAAGGTTCCCGATATCAGGAAGGATTGCCATAAGGCTCTCTGTGTCATTCGCGATCTCATCCAGCCCGATGAATTTGACGTCGATGAGTTTGAGAACTGAAAGACTGGGGTTGGTGTAGCGCCATCCCCGCCGCAGATCTGTCCAGACCCGATGGGCAAGCACTTTGGCGAGTGAACGTTGAGCATCTTCCCGGACCACCGCACCAGCCTCCGGGTCCAGCATCCAGTGGATGCGCGCTTCTTTATTGGACGCGGTGAACCCAAGCGCCTTCACCACGCGCAGACCGAACTCGTCCTCGGCCATACCATCATCACCTGCGTCGAGAACTGCCTGCAGGATTGCACCGCGCAGAAGGCTCACGAACAGAAAGTCATTAAAGTTACCTGCCTGCAGCGCAGCGTCCTGGCGGTTGTCGGTAAAGCCGAGCAGCTTTCTTTTCTCCATGGGAACATCGCTGTTATCTCCATTCATCCATTCGAGAGCGGTCGAGACGAGATGCGTCGTTGCCGAGCTTCTCCCTTCACCTGAAAGGCCTGCGAGCTTGCTGCGTTCCCTCATGCTGGGATGCGGCTGGTAAAGGCAGCATGGACAGAAGCCGAACTTGCCGGGAATGAACCAAAAGCTGCCTCCAGACTGACCGTATCGCCCGTCCGCGCTCACAGTGAGCATCTGTGGAAGTCGGCTCTTGCGGTTGGAGCGGAGACGCTCAATGCCGTTGCGTTCCTCCCGCCAGTCTTCCGGATAGGTTTCGACGTCGCCTGTGAAAGCGTAATCCGGGTCTCCATCACCTGTCGGCGTCAGGTAGCCGGCAACGTCCCCATCCGGGTCATCGATCGGCGTGTCATCGATGTTACGCGGAAGGTAGCGGATCCCGTCGGAACCCTGGATTTTTGTAACGACGTGGACCTCATGGCCACATTCCCGGCAGAACCGCGTTGGATAAAGACGATGGCCAGGAGCGTCCGGGTCTTCGAGCTGGCCTTCGAATAGGATCCGCCTTGGACGCTCTGTCAGCGTCGTGAAAATCTCTCCGGCGCCGGAGATGAACCGGTGTAACTTGAACGCGAGAAACGAGCCCGCGCCAGTGCCACTGCGCTCCGTCTCCGGCAGGCTGACCAGGCTCAAGAACCGCTCGAAACCACTCCTGCAGGCTTCCGCGTCGACGCCGCTATCTTGTGAGAGCAGTTCTACAGCCTTGTCGAAGGGGATAGGTTTTTTGCGCTTGAGCTCCTGACCATCCTCTAGGCCGATCGCAAGCTCTGCCCAGACCGCGAGAGGATGTCGCTTCAGCACTTCGTCCGTCAGGGATTCGGGAAGCGGGCTCGTGAGAACCTCCGCAAGCTTCGGCCGCACATCTTCGAGCTTCAGCAGGTCATCCGTCGCGCGCTGAAGTGACTCATCGATAACCGCATCCGGACCGATCGAGGCTCCGAACATCCGGGATGCAACATCTGCCACAGCTTTCGCTCGACCGGCCTCCGATCCTTCACTGGCCATGGTGGCTGAGGTGCCGATGCATATCGGAGCCTTGTCTGGAGCGCATCGATTCCGGAGGCGGCGGACGAGGATGGCCACGTCCGCGCCCTGGCGGCCGCGATAGGTGTGCAGTTCGTCGAGTACGATGAACTCAAGCCCATTGGCATTGTCGATGACTTTGGCATCGAGACTGTCCTGACGCGTCAGCAGCAGCTCGGCCATCATGAAGTTCGTGAGCAAGATGTCCGGTGGGTTGTCGGCGATCCTCTGACGTTCTTCCTGGTTTTCCTGACCCGTGTAGCGCCGCACGACGGGCTTCAACTCTGCGGGCAGCCCGGACTGGGAAATAAACTTTTCGATTTCCTTGATCTGGCTATTTGCGAGGGCGTTCATCGGGTAGACGATGATGGCGCGCGTCTTGCGCGGCTGTCCGGCCTTTCGGGCACGAACAATGGCATCGACCACAGGGACGAAGAAACAGAGGGATTTCCCCGAGCCGGTTCCCGTCGTCACGACATAGCTTTGGCCCGCGCGTGCCTTGGCGATGGCCTGCGCTTGATGCCGATGAAGTCTGAGGGGCGTTGCCCCAAACCGGAAAATCTTGTTGGTAGCTTCGTCGAGGTCTCCCGACGCGACCAAGTCGTCAACCGTGGGGCCCGAAAGAAACCGTGGGTTCAGCGAAAGCAACGCATCTGGCCAAAACCGCCCGACGTCGTACTGATGTTCGACTTCACGCCGCAGGTCATCAGCTCGGATCGTGCTGAAGGACCGAGAGAACCGTGCGTAGGAGTCGATGACGTGATGGTCGAACTCAAAGGCTTTCATTGCAATTCCTCTCTAGCTCCGGCCGTTTGCCGGGCCGCCAGACGTGATGGAGTGCATGGAAGCCTCCTTCTCAGAAGACGAGTGTTGGCCGATTTCGACAACTGTGCAATCGGCGAACCCGCCTTAGAGGTAGATTCTCCCGTGTGACCGACTCGGACCCTTGGCCGAACGAAATCCGACTTCAGCGAGCTTCTGATGGCGGACTGCGAACAGCTCTACTGTCCGGATCCCTGCGGCATGCCACGTCAGTGCCACGGCGCCCGCCCAAATAGCTTTGTGTGCGATGTGTTCTGGTCCCCATCGCATTTCGAACGTAGGGTGCCAGGGGAGAACATTCATGCAAACTGGCTACGCTACGATCGCTGATATCTTCGGCTTGCCACGCCGGTACACAGTGCCGCTGTTTCAGCGCCCCTATGTCTGGGAGAAGCAGGCGCAGTGGGAGCCGCTCTGGGAGGATGTTCGGCGGCTGGCTGATGCCGCCCGCGTTGGCGGCAATCCTCAACCGCACTTTCTTGGCTCTATCGTTCTGGAGAAAGACGAAGCCCAATCCTATCCCGAGCGACGGAATGTCATCGACGGCCAACAGCGGCTCACTACGTTGCAAATTCTTCTCAAAGCGGCTCACGATGCTTTCGTTATTATTGGCGAGTTGGATCGAGCTACTCAGCTCCGGTCACTCCTCCGAAACCATGCCATAGGGACAGTTGCCGAGGAGGACACGTTCAAGGTACTTCCGACAAACGTTGATCGCGAAGGCTATCGAGCAATTATGCTCGCTTCCAAAATAGAGGACCTTGCCAGCATTAAGGGGCGCATCTCTGATGCGTATCGCTACTTTTACGAAGAGATTGCAGGATGGCTTGCGGCGAATGCGCCCGGCCCAGGGCAAGCGCGCGACGCACTTTTTGTGACGATCAATCAGCGGTTTAAGTGCGTCGTCCTTGATCTTGATCAGACGGACGAAGCGCAGGTGATATTTGAGACATTGAACGCGCGTGGCACGCCGCTGCTACCCGCGGATCTCGTGAAGAACTGGCTACTTCGCGAAGTGGAGCGCCGTGGCCTACACTCGAATCTCGATCACCTCTATGGTGAAACGTGGCAGCAGTTTGACCGAGACCACGAGTTCTGGAGGAAGCTGTCAGGACGTGGCCATGCAGCGCGCGCGCGCATCGACACCTACCTTGCGAATTACCTTGGCCTACAACTTCGTCGACCGGTACCAGCGACTCATCTTTATTCTGAATTTCTGGCGCTTCAGAAAAAATACGATCCCCCTGGTGGCGTAGCTGCGGGCCAACAAGCAATCGATCCCGTGGAGCGTCTGCGAGACTTGAAGCGTCATACAGAGGCATTCCGTCGAGTCGACGAGGCGGTTGAGCCCGGCCGGATCGGGACCTTTCTTCACCGTCTAAAGGCTATGGACGTGGTGTCTCTGACGCCATTTCTTTTGATGCTCTTGGACCGCAGGGGCCAGGACGAGAAGCTCATTGTGCCTTCGCTTGAAGCGCTCGAGTCATTCTTAGTCCGGCGGATGATTTGTGGATTGGATACACGCGGGTACACCTACTTTTTCGTTGAATTGCTCGCTCACGTCTCTGGCGCTGTCGACGATGTCATGGTTGCTCATGCCGTGGGGGAGTTCCTGACTCGGTCGGATGCTGAAAATTCCCGTTGGCCAAGCGATGAAGAGTTTACCCAGGCGTGGCTTTCGCAACCGCTTTATAAGCGACTGACCCGCCCGCGCCTCCGCATGCTGCTACTAGCGTTCGAGCAAGAGTTTCACCCGGCGCATGCTGAGACAGTTGTGATCTCCGACAAAGATCTGCAGATCGAACACATATTGCCACAATCGTGGGAGGCCCACTGGCCGTTGCCGGACGGTGTTGAAAGTGCCGCCGCTGCTCACAATAGAGGAGCTCTTCTTCATACGATTGGTAACCTGACCTTGGTCACAAAGAAGCTAAATCCATCTATGTCAAACGCCCCATGGATCGCCAGCTCCACGAGCGGTGCGTCAAAGCGTGCAGCTTTGAATGATCACAGCGTCCTTCGCCTGAATCATCTGCTCGTCGAGGGCAATCCAGACTCATGGGACGAGAAGCGGATAGTAGATCGTAGTAATCTATTGGCCAAACGTGCCATTTCTATTTGGCCGGGTCCTTTGCCAAGGCCTGGCACCCAGTAAACATGCAGACAGGGATTGCCGGGTGCTTCAACGGCGAGTGCGCATTTGGCAGGCCCAGACCACCGCAAACGGCTCCATCAGCCCCGCCAGCGTCATCTCCGTCGGTTGCCGCCTGTCCAGAATCGACTCGACGATATCCGGCGCCAGCAGCGTCATCCGCAGCAACCGGCTCACGTAGGACGAGTTGATCTTCTCGGCTGTGGAGCTCTTCATCGGCATCGGAGACGTCACTCGCCATGAGAGTAGACCGCGCCGGACGCTAATTCCTATGCGGCGTATGCCTTCGTATAGACTTTGTTCTCAAGCAAAGTGCGAAACGCGCCCATCAGGGAAAGTATCTTGGCAACAAGGTCGTCAATTTCATCGGTCTGAATGAATTCTTGTTGTCCATGCGCAATTGCATTGCGTCGCTTCAACACTTGGACATCGAGGAACGTCCTGTTTCGCTCAAAGTGGTTCGAATCGACGCCGCAGATAAGGCAGATATCTTTGATCACGTCCGTGTTGAGATTAGATCGCGTGTCGATTAGATCGGGGCTTAGGTATGAGAATCTTCCGCCTGTGCCGTCTAATATGTCATTGATCAGTTTACAACGAGCTTCCAAGCCTACGCGGGCCTGATGTAAAGCATCGAGCCTGCCCAAAAGACTGTTAACATAAATTTGTCGCTCAAACTCCGCGAACGGCTTCTTTCTTAACGTCAGGTGCTCGAAATACCGGTTGGCACATGTGCGTACATATCCCTCCCAATGAGCGTAGCTCATTGCGATGATGGCCCTGAGCAGTACTGGCTTGGCAGGTGGGTCGGCGGTCTTGATGGCTGCCTTGATGTCTGAGAGTTCTTTCCTACGCCAAATGAGATCGACGTCAAAAATATCGGAAAGAGCTTGCTCGGTGTGCGGCTTGCTCACGTGGCAAACCACGCCGTCCCAAATGGAACCGTCCTTTGAATGCGTATCGTCCCCCTTAAGCCGGCGGTAAAGAAATTCTGTATTTCCGGAGCTTGCCAAAATTCACCAATCCGCTGACGCACGAAATCAACCGGATTCGCCTTCTTTTGGATGCTTGCGATATTTTTGGCGATTCCGACTGCTACGCCTTCGAATGCCGCTAGGCCTACTCGTCCGGTAGGAGTTCCGCTCTGAAAGCGTCGCAGAGCGTCGGCGCCGTATGCTTGGCTCAGCAAATTGAAGGTCGCGTTGAACGTAGCGCCCGCCTGCTGCGTTTCATTTCCGGTCGCCAGCGTCACCACGCCTTCGTCGATGAACTCTTCTACATCTAACTTCCCATCGTATGGTACAAACGCGTGGACCAAAAAGCGAGAGACATACTCCATATGCCGTTGCTTCTCTATTTGGTCGTCACTTGCGGCCAGTACCGTTAGGAATGACTGGGACTCAGCAAGTTCTCGCATAAATGCAGCGTACTTCCCGTTGACCATGATGATTATGCAATTACGCAGTTCCTGGGCGTTCGCCGCAATACCGCCGGCGTTCAACCGTTGGAAAAGGTCGTACTTGGTTGCATTGTCGCTCGGTCGCTTTAGAATTTCGACACTCAAGCGGCTTCTCTTGATGGCGAGTTGTTGCGGGCCGGACAGCGGGTTTTGATTGTCAGCGGGAATATCGGCGACCTGTTCGGATTTTTCCCAAACTGCCTTGTCCAGCGATGGCAGATACTTCGTGGCCACCAATGCAGTCGGAGGCTTCAACTGGCCTGAGGCGGGATCTTTTAGTTCGCCCATGAACTCTAAGAGTGTCGAAATTCTTTGCAGCCCATCGATCAGCTCCCACGTCGAGTCTTCCTTCTCGAAAACGAAGATGGAGGGCAGTGGAATGCCCAACAAGAGCGATTCGATCAGCTTCGACTTCTGGCCGATCTCCCACCTGAACAGCCGCTGAAAGTCCGGATTGATAATGAACTCACCGTCCTTATACATGTTGATGACTTCGCCGATTGAGAGCTGGTAGGCGTCGGTCTTGACCAAGCGTTGAGCATCATCGATTTCATTCTTGAGCATCTGCGAGCTCCCTAAACGGAAAGTCTTGAGCCTGAGATTACTCGAACTGGTGGGGGAGTGCGCCTAGTTTCGGGCATCGACATCTTCTTGGTAAGAGGTGACGGAGCGCTCGAGGATCTCCGCGTGCTGCTCCTGCCACGCCATCGCAAACGGCCGCATCAGCCCCGCCAGCGTCATCTCCGTCGGTTGCCGCCCATCCAGGATCGCCTCAACAATCCCCGGCGCCAGCAGCGTCATCCGCAACAACCGGCTCACGTAGGACGAGTTAATCTTCTCCTTTTCAGATATCTCTTCGATGGTGCCATAGACGCCGGTCTCCAGGAGTTTGCGCCAGCGGAAACCACGCGCGATGGCCTTGATCATGGTGCTGTCGATCCGGGTGCGCGGTGAAACCCAGGCCGATGCCCCGTCGGGGGTGATGACCTGCTTGCGGCCGCCGCGTTTGCGAATGGTGAAAGGTATCTCGATCGTGACTGTCTTGACCTGTTCCATCAGGCAGCCCTCCGGGGAGCGGCCGCGATCCCGGCCAGGTCTTGGACCATGCGGGCGAGGCCCTGCACCCTCAGGCGGACCTTGAGCCCGGCAACGCCGACGTCGACCCGCTCGACGAGTAGCTGGATGACCCGGGCCTGCTCTGCCGGAAACAATTCATCCCAGAGCGGATCGAGCCCCGCCAGAACCTCACGAACCTCGTCCTCGGATAGCTCGCCGATCTCCGGGCGGGCGGAGCGCCATGTGGCGATGATGACCTCCGGTGCGCGGAGCATGCCGCGTAGCTGGTCGACGACCACGTTCTCGATCTCGGCCGCCGGCACCCGGCTGACCGGACAGTCATCGGCTCCGCGCTTCACAACCGACTGGCTGATGTAATAGCGGTAGAGCTTGTCGCCGCGCCGTGTGTGGGTTGGACTCATGGCGCAGCCCGTCGGGCCAAACAGCAGCCCCTTCAGCAGGGCTGGAGTTGCGGCACGGGTGCAAGCGGCCCGCATTCTCGGGCTCCCTTGCAGGGTTTCACGCACCTTGTCCCAGAGCTCGTGGCTGATGATCGCCTGATGCTCGCCGGGATAGGCCGTGCCCTTGTGAACCGCCTCGCCGATGTAGATCCGGTTGTTCAGCAGCTTGTAGAGAAAGCCCTTGTCGATCAGCTTGCCCCGGCGGCTGCGTACACCCTCGGCGGCTAGGGAGCGGGCGAGGGTGGTCGCTGACCCGACCTTCAGGAACCGTTCGAAGATCATCCGGACGGTGGCCGCCTCCGGTTCATTGATAACGAGCTTCCGATCGCGGACCTCGTATCCGAGCGGCACCACTCCGCCCATCCAGATGCCACGTTTGCGGGAGGCGGCGACCTTGTCGCGAATGCGCTCGCCGATAACCTCACGTTCGAATTGCGCGAAGCTGAGCAGAATATTCAGCGTCAACCGCCCCATCGACGTCGTCGTGTTGAACGACTGCGTGACGCTGACAAAGGTGACGTTGTTGCGGTCAAACACCTCGACCAGCTTGGCAAAATCCATCAGCGCGCGGGACAGGCGGTCGATCTTGTATACGACCACCACATCGACGCGGTCTTCTTCTATGTCAGCAAGCAGCTGCTTCAACGCCGGGCGATCCAACGTGCCCCCAGAGATACCGCCGTCATCGTAGTGAGCAGCCAATTCGACCCAGCCCTCGGAGCGCTGGCTGGCGATGTACGCGCTGCACGCGTCGCGCTGCGCATCGAGCGAGTTGAACTCCTGCTCGAGCCCTTCCTCGCTCGACTTGCGAGTGTAGATGGCGCAGCGGAGTTTCTGGGTGACAGATTTTGCGGGGCGGGCCTTTGTCATGCGAGGCCTCGCTTGTTCTTGAGACCAAAGAACCGCCAGCCGTTCCAGCGTGTGCCGGTAATGGCGCGGGCGATCGCCGACAGCGACTGGTAGGGGCGGCCCTGCCACTCGTAGCCGTCATTCAGCACGGTCACCGTTTGCTCGACGCCCTGGTATTCCCGGATCAGCCGCGTGCCGGCGATCGGCTTTTCGTCGGTTCGAATGCGGCGGATGATCGGGCTTCCGCCATCGAGCTGCTGGCCCATGGCTTCTAGACGCTTGACGGTTTCCGGCTTCAATCCGCCGTAGGCCAGTTCCTGGATCCGGTACGCCAGCCGGCTTTCAAGGAAACGGCGGTTGTAGGGCGGCGGCGGCGCGTCAAAGAGTTGTTGCCATTGCAGTTTCAATTCAGGGGTGGGCATCCCCTTCAAAGCCGCCACCCGTGCCAATACGCTGTCGTTCATCATCATGCCTTTCTCCGCTTCGGGGCGTTTGCATGACGGCTTCGGTTGGGCGGTAAGTCGACGAAACTGTCTCTCTTGTCCGCCGATAAAGGACTGGCTTCGCGCGCGTGAAGCCGGATCAGCCCGCGGGCCAGGATCTGGCCGAGTTCGGCCAGGCGTTCGTCGGGGGTCATGTGATTGGGGTGGAGGGGAGGCATCGCCATCGATCGCGGTACGGGTTTCGTGTGCGATCAATCTAGCGAAGGAATTCGCCTCCGGAGCATGTCGGCCGAGGCGGTCGGGGACATGCGGGCGGCTGCGGTGTTATGCGGGGCAGCCTTGACGATTACTTCAATGAATCGTGGGCTTCTTTGCCGGTCGTCCCGTGAGCATCAGCTTGCGCGCGCGTTTGCAGGAAAGAATGATGGCGTGCATTTCGTGGTCGGTGTTCTTGGTCACCTATGCACGGAACTGGTGGATCCGTTAATCAGATCGGCCAAGATGCTGCGCTCGATCGAGGATGAACAGGGGGACGTCTTTGGCAATTGATACCCGTTCCCAGGGTCGGCTGCCGGCCGAGTCTCTAAATAGGGTCACGGCTGAGCACGTGTGGAATGCCGTGCAGCGGCTCGCGAGCGGGACCGTTGAGCATTCCTTCGGAGAGTCGACCGACTACGACCTCCTGTGCGAGGACGGTGTCCGCCTTCCGCCCAAGACGGTCTTCGGCCTCGCCGCGAGTGAAGCACTCGGATTCCAGGTCTTGCCCTCGCATTTTTCGGGCGGGCTGGGCACGCCCTGCTTTCGCATCCTCGCGGCGGCTGGCTTCGAGATCGGGCCTAAGGGCGAGCCGAGCCACGCAACGGTGGTTCCGCCTGCGCCAGAGGAAGAAGAGTGGGAAGAAGGTGGCCGGAGGCTGGTTCTTCACCTCCGATCGGAACGCGGGCGGGGGCTGTCCCCAGCCAAGAAAGCCCAGTTTGTGCGGGAGCACGGCCGTCTCTTCTGCGAGCGATGTAACATCGATCCGGTCGCCCTCTATGGCGCCGATCTTGGGGACGCTTGCATAGAGGTTCATCACCACGCCGTGCACGTTGCGGAAATGTCAGCAGGTCATCGTACCCGTCTCGAGGACCTGTCATGCCTCTGTGCGAACTGCCATCGCGTGACGCACAGGGAACTGCGGCAGAGTTCCAGAGATTGAGACTTCGGTCGACCTGCCGTGCCGCTTCCATGCGGACGCACCCGATTGGATGTGCGGGACAATACGCAGGGCGCGTCGCCCGGCTTTATCCGTTGTCAGCCCCGGTCGTCGACGTGGCCGAACCGATCAGCTCGATAGCGCTTTTCGTCGGCGCGTCAGCCACCATGTGACACCACCAAGAACGATCGCACCGATCCACGGCGCCATGGACACCGCGAGCGCGACGACGAATGTCTCGTAGGAACGGCCCGCCAACACCCATTGCAAGAGCGTGCCGGCAAGCCATCCGACGATGACTGACACGGCGATAGAAAAAACACGCACAGCGTTGCCGCGTGGTGCCCCCACAGCGGTGGGGCTCGTCGTCGCGGCGCGCCGACCGGAAGCGATCCAGTACCATATTGCTGCGACGACGGCGCTTAGCACCGCTACGAACGGGCAAATGACGAATATCAGCGCCATCGCATTGGCGCCTTCGCGCTGCGAGACCTCGAAGACGTCGAACGCGACCAGGCCGACCCCGAGCGCAGCGGCGTAGCCGACCACCAGCGCGAGGAGGGCGATCAGGGCCGTATTCAGAAATCTCAGACCCATAGCGTCAGTTCCTTCTGAGAATCAGACACGGTTCACGGCTCGCGGGCAGATCGCATGCCGCGCGGCGGCGGCAAGATTTATTGCATGAATGTGTCGGTCCAGGCGTTTCTCTGGGCAAGTGGGCACGCAAAAGGGGCCGGAGCGATTCACTCGCCGGCCTCATCCGAGGGGGCGCTGCGTCGCATCGCGGACAAAGACGGTCGATGCTTTTCGTGTCGTTCGATCGCTTCATCCAGCGAACGTTCGGATTCCGCCAACAGCCCCTCGTCGATTTCGCCGCGGACGAGGGCGAGGCGGAGCAGAAGACGGAAGCTCGTGATGACGTCGCCCAAACAATAGCTGGCAATGTCATCGAGACGGCCTGTATCTGCGAGGGCCTCGACCTTGGATCCGTCGATGCCATCGAGCTTGGCTGGAACACCGAGAAGGGCCGCCATTTCGTTCAGGCTTGGCCGTGCGGAGGCCCCGAAGCCGGCAAGCATGTCGCAGAGATCGATATGATCGCGGCCGAAGCGATACCAGTAATCGCGGCGGCCGCCGTGAAACAGCCCCGGTAGGGACAAGTTGAGGGCAAGTGCCCGGTAGCGCAACACCGGTAGGTCGAAGCCGCCGCCGTTGAAGCTGACGAGCACGGGGCCCGCACCGCCATCGTCCCGTGGCAGGCCCGCCAGGAAGTCGCCTATCAACTTGGGTTCGTCCTTCTCCCCGACGTGTCGGGCGCCGATGCTGCGGACGGAGAAGGGGCCGTCATGGTGGCGCTCGGCGAACACGGCGCCGATGCAGACGATGCGGTGAAAGAGCGGTTTTAGGAATATCTCTCGCGGGTCCTGGTCGGGGCGGGCGTACTTCTGGCCGATGGCGCTGCGAACCTCTTCGCTCGGCACCTCGGCACCCAGGTTCAGCAACCGCCGCGCGATGTCGAGGTCGGGGACGGTTTCCAGGTCGAACACGACATAGTTGGTCACGGGCGACCTCGATCTGGATAAAGGTTCGGGCGGACTGTCGATAATCCGTGCCAGCCCGGAGCGGTGTCATCCGTCGCGAGGGCTGTCACAACGTGGAAGCAGCCGCCGGGCATCACAGCCAGCCGTTTTCCTTGAAGGCGGAGAGATCGACACCGGGAGGCGCGTACCAGCCGTCGGCGCCGTAGCGGGCCCCGAGTTTTTGCGCGACCTCCTTGTTGCCGTACGGAATTTTTAGCGGTGTGTTGCGGCCGACATCACGCCCCTGAAGGCCGGGCGATGCTTTTATCGGCGGGTTGCCGAACTTGGGCTTTCGGGGCTTCTTGCCCCGTGCCGCTGTCTTGCGCGGCAGGGCAGCCGCCGTCGTGTCCGCGGCCCGGCGACGCTTCCGGACGGGTGCGCCCTCAGTCCCCGAGACTTGCTCCGGGGACGCCACCTTGGAAGCCGGCGCTGCTGCAGTCTCCCCGCTGGCCTTCTTGGGGGCATGTTGCTCGAGGAACGCACGGCAGATGGATCCGGACGTGTAGTAGCCAGGTGGCGGCTTGATGCGCTTCTGGCGCGCGAGGATATCGACAAAACGCCTCATGGCGGGCGTTGGTGGACGTTCGCCGCCCGCACCGCCGAAGCCCGGGCCGAGCAACGGCGCCCCTCCGGTAGGCGAGCCGTCCTTCAGCTTGCCGATGATGCGCAGCGCCACGTCACACACGGCATCGATGGCGCCCACCATTTCCTGCTTGCCGACGACGACATCGTCCAACAGGCATTCGAGCTGCGCCGTCACGCCCGGGTCGACCAGGGCCGGATCGGCCTCCTTGAGGACGCCGAACAGTTTTAGCCCTGTGTCGGTGGGGACGATGTTCTTCCCCTGGGCGACCAGAAAATCCTGTCGCTTCAGCCCGCCGATAATCTCGGCGCGGGTGGCCGGCGTGCCGATGCCCTTGGCTTCTTTCAATCGGTCCCGCAGAACCTCGTCCTCGACAAACCGCCAGGCATTCTGCATCGCCTCGATCAGCGTGCCCTCGTTATAGTGGGGAGGGGGCTTGGTCTCCTTGGTTTCGACGACTGGATTGTGCAGTCGTGCAGTCTCGCCGTCGCGCATTGCAGGAAGCAGTTGCCCACCATCACCTTTCTCGTCGGCCGGCTGCCATTCCGGGAATGCCGCGCGCCATCCGAGATCGATGGGCTGGCGACCGGTCGCCTTGAAGGGGAAGCCCTTTACGTCGAGCGTCGCGGTCGTCTGCCGGTAACGGAAATCAGGCATGAGGGCGGCGAGATAGGCTCGTGCGATCACGTCGAACAGCTTCTTCTCGTCGATCGAAAGCCGCGGCCAGACCT
>ORJL010238646.1_pt1 | contig 20574 bp, 16 predicted proteins | sample 1779941 | NCBI WGS metagenome assembly ORJL01 (sample SAMEA104232317, study PRJEB22302) | groundwater metagenome | biome: forest; feature: aquifer; material: groundwater | place: USA | collected 2011-08-07 | depth 5.8 m | reverse complement strand
GTTCCCGTCCCGCTGATTGAGGTAGCCCAACGGCGCCTTTTTCGGCCAGCCGCCGCCTTCCACCTTCTTCAGCATGCCCTTCTTCACCTCGACGGCCAGGTTCTTGGAGTACCAGGTGCTGATCACCTGCATCATGCGTCGACCGATGTAGCCCGCCGGCGTGGAGGCATCTCCGGGCTCGCTCACGCTCTCCAGGGTAATGCCCAATGCCTACAGTTCCTTCTCGTAAACTACGAAGTCGTAGTCGTTCCTGGCGAAGCGGTCGAACTTGTGCACCAGGATGACATCGAACTCTTTGGCCCGGGCGGCGGATATCATCTTCTGGAAATCCGGGCGCTTGTCGGTGCGCGCGCTCTCCCCGGCATCCACGAACTTGCTGGTCACCTGCCAGCTGGTAGCTTGTTTCAGGAGGGAGGCAAGGAAGTTCTCTATCCCAGATGCTGCGGGCTGGATGTGCATCAGAAGATCGCAGTGGTGGCCTGCGCTATTACCCCCGAGGGCAGGAAGACCAAGACTTTTAAGACCATGATGGTAATCTCCTCCAACTGGCGGACTGGATCGTTGCCAAGGAGGTTACTCATGTGACCAGGGAAAGCAACGGAGTCTACCGGAGTCGAATTCGTCACCAAACCGGAAGGTGGGGTTTACCTGTAATGCCCAAAGATACTAGTGCTTTGCATCGCATGGTCTCAAGCAAAGCCCTCAATTCTGAGCGCTGCTCTTCAGAAAGAACGCCGAATGTGCTGTCAATGCTTTGTCTAACTGACATTCTCTTAAGCGCGGTTCTTCCTTTCTCAGTGAGATTGACTCTGACAAGATTCCTTCGTTTCGTATCTTTGGTTAGCTTGACTAATCCTACTTTCTCCATTCGCTGAACAATGGCTTGCACTGAGTTTCGCTTTCTGAACAACCATCTGGCTATCTCAGATGGCGTAGCTTTGTCTCCGATGATATCGACCACATACAAGACCGTTGCCTGGGCGGCTTTGTCTCCGAGTCTGCCCAGTTCCTGGGTTCTTAACTTTCGGATTGCCTCTGTTGTGAGCAAGAGCAGTATCCACAGGTTATATGTGCAGTCAACTGGTTGAGACAATTCAATAGTTTCCTGTTCAGTTCGATTCGCCATTCTGTGTAGTCTCACAACGCCGTTCCGCCCTTTGGTGCTCGCAGGGCGCAGGTCTTGATGAACACATACGGCTGCTGTCACCTTCTTCTTGGAAAAGGTCGAAGGCTTCTAAAGCCGCAGTAGATGATATCATGTCCAGAAACCACTTGAACAACAGGTCGTACGTGACAGCTCACAGAACCGGCGCTCATCGCGCTCCGGTGGTATCGACGGTCGGCCCGCCTCGAGCGTGGGCGAAAGCTCACGCAGCGCATTGTCCACTATCGGTCTGATTCGCCGGACGGGATCGACTTCCTGCACCAACTGCTGGTCAGCCTTGAGGAAGGTCGTACTGTGAGTACGGGGTTATACTAGTTGACAGTATGAACGGCTTGTGGTAACATTGCCTCAAAGCATTGTTCCTATAGGGACATATCCCTAAAACGAATGTGTTTTCGGAAGGGGAAGAGGAATCGCCTCTTGACGAAAAGGTATGACAACGTCAGATTACGAAACTCTAGAAAGTGATGTATTGGTGATAGGCGCAGGTATGGCGGGCCTTTCGGCTGCTATCCGAGCGAGCGATTTCACTAAGAGGGTGATTCTGGTTGATAAGGGGAAGGTAACGAGGAGCGGCGTCAGCATGTTCTGCCATGCCTTCGGAGCACCATTATCAGAAGACGTTTTCGAACCCCTTCTGAAAGAAATAGTGCAACGCAGTGGATACCTGGGAGACCAGACCTATCTGGAGATTCTGCTGAAAGAAATCAGCGAACGCTTTCGTGACATGGAGAGATGGGGGGTCGTTTTTGAGAAGGATGAAAAAGGAAACCTCAAGCGTGACACAATAAGAGGTCAAAAGATTAAGGTGGCTGCCCTGGCTCCGGGAAAACATGTAATCGAGACCCTTGCCCGTGAAGCTCGCAGAAGAGGAGTGGAATTTGTAGAAAGAGTCGCCATTACCGACCTTTTGACCTCAGACGGCAATCACCCGACCCAAGGACATGTTGTGGGAGCAGTAGGCCTGCACACCAGAACAGGACAGTTCACGGTGTTCCGGTCTAGGGCAACGGTAGTCACTACCGGCGGCATTAGCGCCAAACTTCATACTGGTTATATGGACAACGTAACTGGAGACGGATATGCCATGGCCTTCCGAGCCGGGGCTGAAATCGGGGGCATGGAGTTCTCTCCAACATTTGCTTTTTCCATCTGGAATCGGAAGTTTAGCACCGGAGGAACGGGCCAGTTCCAACACGGAGGTACCAGGCTGGTAAACAGGCTGGGAGAGGAATTCCTGCGTCAGTATCCTGCTGCTTCCAAAGAATTAGTCGCGTTCGAAAATCAAGGTGACCAAGCTGACCTTTGCCGAGCGATAACTGTGGAATGCCTGGAGGGTCGGGGGCCTGTCTATTTCGACATGAGAGCCTGGAGCCAGGAGAAGATACATAAGATGCGGAAGGTTCTTCCGTTTACCATGATGGCCTTTGATGAAGCCGGAGTAAACATCAAAGAACAAATGGTAGAGACCACCCCTATGCCCGTCCAGTACGGGACGATTGGTCAATCGGGTGCAAAGGTGAATACACTCGGCGAAAGCACAGTTACCGGGCTGTATGCGGCAGGTGCTGCTTGCATGAATTTTGGCGGAGGCGTGCTTACACAGGCCTCGAGCGCCGTGGGTGGATACAGGGCAGGAGAGAATGCCGCCAGACAGGCTGGGAACACACGATTGGGCGATATCTGTCAGGAACAAGTCCAGAGATTGAGAGAGTCTACGTTTTCACCGCTACAGAGAAAGGACGGGGTAACCCCCGGTCAATTGTACTACTCGGTAAACAGGGTGATAACAGCCGTCGGGGCGAGTCTATTCAAGCATGAAGAAAGGATCAAGAACGCACTTCGTGAAATAAGACGAATAGCCAACGAGGATTTGCCCAGGGTAAAGGCCGATGATATCCACCAGTTGGTGAAAGCCAATGAGGCCAAGAGTTTTACTCTACTAATGGAGTTATACAACATATCATCCTTGGAGAGGAAAGAGAGCCGTGGGGTGCATTACCGGGAGGACTATCCCTATACGGATAATCTGGACTGGCGCAAATGGATTCTGTTGAAGAACAGCGGCCAGGGAGTAGTAAGGCTGAAGATTGAGCCGGTACCTCTGGGCTGCCATGCCATTGAACCAGAGGTGCTTTCCAAAGCCCCTTCGCCGGTCCCATATAGAATGCGCTAGCACCAAGTTACATAGGTTCGCCGTCATAAGAAACAGCCACTCTCGCTCGATGGGAGAGGCTGTGGGGGGATCAGGCCGGAATGACAATCAAGCGAATAGACAAAGACGAATGCCGAGATTGCGGCGCAAGGACTGATAGTTCTTGCCCTGTTATTGAAAGTTGTCCCACCGATGTTGTCAGGATGGGTGAGGACGGGTTGCCTTATGCTGCTTATCCAGATGATTGCATGAGTTGCTTCCTTTGCCAGGTGGATTGCGCTGGAACAGCGGTCGAGGTATCTGCTGAAATACCGCTGCCGCTGCTTCCCTCCTACTAGGATCAAGAGGTGGCAGTCAGGGATTACCTCAACAGATGAAGTTCCCAGGGGAGGTTTCGGAATGGCGGCCCTGGACAAGAGCACCAAAGAATATGCTGTCGGCATAGACATAGGTGGGACGTTCACAGACTGCGTTGTGGTAGATGACAAAGGCGTCCTATGGATAGGGAAAGCTCTTTCAACGCCTGGCGACTTCTCCAAAGGGGTCATGAACGCGTTAAGAGATGTCAGCGGAAAACTCGGACATGTGACCACAGATGAACTCCTTTCACAGGCAAAATACTTCTTTCATGCCTGCACCGTTGGTGAGAATAGCCTCATTACGCGCTCGGGTGCCAAGACTGGTCTCATTACAACCAAAGGATTCGCAGATAATTTGTTGATAATGAGAAGCAAGCTAATCGAAGGTCTTACCGAGTCAGAGGCGGTTCATCTATCGGCTTTGAGCAAGCCGGACCCCTTCGTTCCAAGGTATCTAGTCGAAGAAGTGAGCGAGCGGATTGACTACAGAGGGGATGTCCTTGTCCAGCTTGATATTGACGAAGTCCTCCAGAAGGTGGAGAGACTGGTCAACAATGGGGTGGAATCCATCGCCGTTTGTCTTCTCTGGTCCATTGCCAATGACGCGCACGAAAAGGCTATCGCGGAGGCTGTGAGAAAGGCGCATCCCTCTGTGCATGTGAGCCTCTCGAGCGAGGTGGCCCCTTTTCTTGGTGAATATGAGAGGACGGCAACTACCGTCTTCAATGCATATATTGTCCCGAGTATTTCCGCCTATCTTAAACGTTTGCAGGAGGCTTTGAGAGCCCAAGGTTTGTCGGGAGAACCCTTCATAATGCAGGCTCACGGAGGGGTGTTGGGCGTCAACGACACCTGTAAAAACGCTGTGGGCACCATAGAATCAGGTCCCGCCGCCGGAGTTGTGGGCAGCAAGTTCGTGGGAGACCTCATTGGAGAATCCGATATCCTCGCCACAGACATGGGAGGCACTACCTTCAAGGTCGGTATCATTAGCGGCGGACTGATTGAAAAGGAATATAGCCCGGTAATGCTGCGGCATGTCATTCGTTCTCCGAAAATCTGGCTGCAGTCTATTGGGACAGGGGGAGGGAGCATTGCCCGTGTAGATTCAGAATCGGGTCTCCTCAAGGTGGGACCGCAGGGGGCTGGGGCTAGGCCGGGGCCAGTCTGCTACGGTCTTGGCGGGAGGGAGCCTACAGTCTCCGATGCTGACCTTGTGTTGGGTTATCTGAATGAAAACTACTTCCTCGGCGGAAGAATCAAGTTGAGCAAAGAAGCAGCTTCGGACGCTATTGAAGAGAGAATAGCGAAGCCCCTTCGCGTAAGCGTGACAGAAGCAGCCAGCGGAATCTGTAGAATCGTGAACTCTCATATGAGTGACCTGGTCCGCAGGGCTACTGTAGAAAGGGGCTATGACCCAAGAGACTTCGTCCTTTTTTCTTATGGTGGTGCGGCGCCAGTACATGCCGGGAAATACGCCGGAGAACTCGGAATAAAAAAGATCGTCATCCCTGCGACCGCTTCTGTCCACGGCGCCACCGGTCTGATCGGCTCTGATGTGGCATATCAGTTCGGCAAGTCGTGTCGCCTTGTTCTCCCGGCTGCCGTAAAAGACGTAAACCACTACTTCTCTCTTCTCTGTGCTCAGGCGCGAGAATCGCTGTCCGCTGCAGGGTTTAGAGAGGATGACACTGTAATCACAAGAAGTGCGGACATGTGTTATCGATTCCAGGTCCACGAACTCAATGTACCTTTCCCTCCGGGTGACTCTGAAATCACAGAAAAGGATATGGCGGAGCTATGCTGTCGCTTTGATGAATTGTACGAGAAGTCCTATGGCAAGGGTGCAAGCTATGCGGCAGCGGGAAGGGAAGTGGTAACTCTTCGCGTGAACGCTACCGGCAAGGTGAGAAAACGCTCCGTCAGCAGGGACTTGTCCGGTATCGGCGCCTTAGCACAGGCTAAGAAAGAAAGCAGGAATGTATATTTTGATGAATACAAAGATTTTGCCATTACGGATATCTACGACTACGAAATGATGAGGCCCGGTAATGAAATACCTGGGCCGGCCATCATTGAGACCCCGGTTACCACCATTGTTGTGAACCCCAAAAGCCAGGCTTCAATGGATGAGTTCCGAAATATTGTAATATGCTTGGATGTTTTAGGAGAGACACCTTGTGAAAACAGCTGACAGGACGATTGACCCAATTACTTTCGAGATTCTGTCTCACAAGCTCCACGAAATCACCAAGGAAATGGGAGTAACGCTGGAGCGCGTGGGCGCCAGTACTACTACTACGCAGATAAAAGACTATGAGGTAGCTCTCTATCGAGCCAATGGGGAGGTGCTGAGTACTTCAGGTGGTGGAGGTGGGATGTATTGCATCTTGGCGGGATTTGCCGTGAAAGCAATTATTGCGCGATTCGGAGAGGAAGGGGATATCTTCCCGGATGACATGTTCTTGATCAATGACCCTTATGTGGCCACAGTACACACCTCCGATATATTTATGGTTTCTCCCGTTTTTTATGAGGACCGGTTAATACTCTGGAGTGCCAACTTTGTCCATGTTATGGACATCGGCGCCATGTCTCCAGGAGGATTCTCGCCAGCAGCGACAGAAGTCTATCACGAAGGCGTCAGAAGCTCAGGGATAAAGCTGGTTGAGCGGGGAAAGTTGAGAAAGGACGTGTTCGACACCATAACGAACATGACAAGACAGCCAGTCATGGTTGGGCTGGACTTGAACAGCCAGATGGCAGCTAACAACGTCGCGAAGTCCCGAGCGAGAGACATGATCAAGAAGTACGGAGCGGAATTGATGGAGGATGTTTCTTCTCAGATGGTCCGCTACACAGAAGAGATTGTGAGAAGAAGAATCCGGGAGATCCCTGACGGCTCCTGGAAGGAAAAGACCTATATTCGGAATGCGGATGAAAAGTCCAATTTCATGGTGACACTGACAAAAAAGGACGACGAGCTGGTTTTTGATTTTACGGGAAGCGACAAACAGGCCAAGAAGGGAATAAACCTGGCGCTTAATTCTACGCTTGGTATCTGCTTCCAAGAAGTGGTTCCGATTCTGGCTTACGACATTCCGCCGAATCAGGGTGCTTTTAGCCCGATATCAGTCATTGCGCCTTCGGGTACAGTGGTCAATGTTCAACCACCCGGCCCGGTGTCTTTGAACACGAAGGCAGGCAGGACCGCAGTTCATTTCTTGGCCGCTTCCGTGCTGGTCCAGGCGGTGGCCACCAGTGAGAAATGGAAACATGAAGTCAGGGCAGGCGTCATAAGGGGGCGCATGGCCAACCATGCCGGAATCAGTCAATACGGCAGATATTACGTCTCTACTTACACCGATGCGGGGGGTATCGGAGCGACTTCCTGCAGGGATGGCGTTAACTCAGGCAAGGAATCCGGAGAGGTCTCCAATGTCGAATGGCAGGAACTGAGCTTCCCCATGCTTTTTCTATTCCGGCGTCACATGATTGACGGAGGAGGCGAAGGAAAATTCCGTGGAGGGTCAGGCGTGGAGTCGGCCATCACCTTGCATGATGCCCCGGAGGGGAGATTAAGAGGGATGGCGCTCGGGATGGGCAACTCAGGGAAAGGACTCTTTGGAGGCTATCCCGGCACCTTGAGTATTCTGGCTCTCATAAAGGGTACCAGGGTGCAAGAGGTAATAGCTGAGAACAAGAGCCCGGTTAGTCTGGCAGACTTGGGTGGCAGAGCCACGTTGCTCCCTTATTGCGATTTCGATATGGAAAACGGAGATGTTCTTTACATCTGTATGGACAGCGGCGGAGGCTTCGGGGACCCTCTGGGAAGGGAACCTCAACAGGTATTGTGCGACCTCAGGGATGGCCTCGTGTCTCAGGCAGCGGCGGAAAGGGTATTCGGCGTGGTGCTTGACGGGCAAAGCAATGGACTCGATCTGGCAGCGACCCGGAAGTTGCGTGCGAGACTTGTCCGGGAGAGGATAAAGGCCTTTGAAGCGAGCCCGGCGGGCAAGAGGGAGAAACCCTTGCCTGGAACAAGAGATATGCACGGCAAGATTCAGCCAAAGGCGGGTGTGGCGCGCCCGTTTCGGGAGAGCCTGGAGCTCTATGATGCTTCAGGCGGCACGGTTATCCGCTGCAACAAGTGTCTGTTTGAGCTTTGTCTTGCACAAGAAGACTGGAGAGAAGCCTGCGGCAAAAGGAGATCGCCGCTCAGAAAGACCGGCTATTTGATGGAAACGCTGGTAGGTCTTCAATCGCTGGAGGAACTATTTTGCCCCTCCTGCGGAATCCTGTTTGACACCTATCTCGTGGAGGAAGACAACGATGCTGAGAAATGAGGAACCGTTCAGACCAGAGCCGAAACCAGCCCAATTGGGAAACCACGATACGGCAGTCGTGGTACTGGATTTGAGCAAAAGAGACGAAGACCCGAATAGATTTACTTTCGCCTTGATGAAGCCTGTAGGGGACTTTCTGGAACGAGCACGGAATCGTGGGGTCCCGATCATCTACACTGTTATCTCCACGCTCAAAGGCACCCCCGGGGGAGATTTGCCAAGTTACTTTAAGCGACGAGAGACCGAGGAGCCGGTCATCTTCCCGGAAGCGTTTGACAAATTCACGGGCGGGGAACTGCATGATTTCTTAAGGCGGAAGAACGCCAAGAACATTGTTGTTGTCGGTGCGGCAACCAACGTTTGCGTCCTTTACACCGCCAGCGCAGCCGCCTACACTTACCGCTACAACGTCATCGTGCCCCTGGATGCAGTCATCTGCGAGAGTAAATACAGACAGGAATATGCCCTGCACCAACTTGCTGTGGGTCTTCCGCCCTCAGTGACAATTCCAATACGATTCACCAAATTGGCATTGATTACCTTTTTGGGTTGTTAGCAACATCGAAGCGCCTCCTACGTGACCCATCCTGGAACTGTGCCCAGTTTCTATCTTCTCAGTGGTTTGATGTTCTGTTTCGGTTGGTGCGGCCACGCCATGATCAGTCACAGTGCCCGAATGGGCGGTGCGTCCTTCAGCGTCATTACGACCTCCATTAGTGTTGCACAGCCTGGGCAATAGAATTCTCTCAGCACGAACCGTTCGGTTGTGGACATCTTCGGGCCGAGGAATGAGAGAGGTCTCTCTCTGCTGATAACGCGGTTCTTCCAGTTTTCGGTTAAAGGACTTATGACCTGACCGCATTTCCGGCATACCAAACATCGATTGTCGAGGCTTCCTTCCACAACCAGGTATTCGGAAAAACCAGTTGCATCTTCTGAAGGTTCATATGATGTGGCCTTGAGGAGCGAGTCATCGGGATACCCTGTCCGTTCGAGCCTGCGACGAATCCTCTTCCTTCCCGTTTCTGTCCAGTCCACTTGTTTACCGTCCGCTCTGATGGCGACGTCGTAGACATTTACGGCGCATTCAGGAGACACGACCTGGTGGACCACATCCCTTAAAACAGACTCCGGGGGCCTATCCAGAACATCTCCGTAGCCACCTCCACCCGACCACCGAACGGAAACAACGTCCCCTTGCCTTATTTCATGCTGGCTCTTGATCCGGGGAACGAGTAACTCACCCCCGGCATCCTCAATGTTATCGATGAACTTACCTAGATTCATTCGCTCCAGGATGGATGTACCGGTGGCGATCTTACAGCAGGAATTCGCCGCCGGGTAACCACCGAACAACCCATAACTCAGGGCTGGCTCTGCCCCACCGCCATCGACAACGAAGGTCATCTGGTTACGGGGACATTCGTAGGGAGTCACGCAATACTCGCCGCTGACACCCCCTCTGAACTTCCCGGGACCACCGGAATCCACGCTCTGCCTTCGGAAAACGAAGAGAATCGGCCATGCGGATTCATACCTTTCCACATTTGAAATAATCGCTTCCGTTGCCAGCAGGATACCTCCCGTGTCTACGCCGTCCGCAAAGGCTCTGGCTCCTCCGCCACCCGCTATCTGGTCTTGCACAACGAATCCAAACGAGTGTCCGGTCTCATCAGTACCGGAGAACTGGGAGCCCATACAAGCTCCTTCCCACATGGCAAATACTTCATTCTTGTATTTGGCGGTCGTTCCCATCATGCGCGAAACAAGCTGTGTTGCCCCGTTTGCGGCTATCCAACCGGCGCTCGTGGTGCCTGCGCGCACACAGGCAGGGAACGTTGGATTCACAATGGTCCCTTCAGGTGCAACTACCTTGACCGGCCTGGTCATGCCGGCATTCCAGGGTATATCGTGGCCTAGCAGGGAAATCACGGCGGTCATGATTCCAGATCGTGTGACTGACAAGGGAGCATTGCTCATGCTGGGACCTTGTTTGCTGGTGCCAGTGAAATCGAAGGTGAGGGAATCTGATTCTTTCGTCATGGTCATCACTATCTTGTATAACGTGTCGCCCATGGCATCTCCGTCCTGGTAGAGAACCTCACGCCAGGTACCATCAGGCAGATCCCGGAGGACCGCTCGCGTCATATCTTCAGAGTAGTTGACCAGTGTTTCCATTACTTTCTTTAGCGCCAGGAGTCCGTTCATCCGGACCAATTCCAGGAATCTCGCCCTGCCAGTTCGTGCCGCAGCGATCTGGCCTTGAATATCCAGGCCCACCGTATCAGGCAGGCGGACCATGTTGGCTATCGAGTCAAAGATGTCTTTCCTTACACGGTCGTTTTCCACTAATTTTATCCCTGGGAATCTGAGCCCGCCGTCGTATACATCTCTTCCCCGCAATGAACGCGCTCCGAAATCGACACCCCCGATATCCATCACGTGAGTGAAGGAACCCGTCCATCCGGCCAAAACGCCCTCGGAGAATATCGGAGCGACAATATAGACATCGCTCGTGTGGGAAGCACCTTTGTAGGGGTCATTGAAGAGAAACATGTCACCATCGTTGAACCCGGGGTTGTCACTGTACTGTTCGATAATGTGCTTTACAATGGCGGAGAAGAGAGTCAAAGGTGGGAGTATCCCGGACCTGGCGACCAAGTCGCCATCAGGCAAGAACACGCCAACAGTATAGTCACCGGCGTCGGTTACCAATGGGGACCCTGACACCCTACGCAACGTGGTAGCCATCTCGTCGGCGATACGGTTCAAGCGGTGTCTCATTATCTCTGTCGTGAGAAAGTCTGCTTTCTGCTGCAATTGATCTTCTCCCTGAATCATACCTTTGTTCTGCTTCGCCGGCCGGGCAAGGTTCAGTCCCGGTTATCTGAACAAGTCTCGATAATCACGTTACGATAGCCGTCCACCCTCGCTTTCTGTCCAGGATGTATCAGAATTGTGGTGGCAGGCGTTTCTACAAGCGCGGGCCCGTTCAATAGGTTCCCGGGCAGCAGCTTTTCCATGTCAAATATTGGCGTTTCAACAAATCTGCTGAGACATCCGAAGTAAACTTCCCGTTTCTCTTTCAGGGCATTCGAAGAGTCTGCCGTCCCGACAGGCATCCTTCTGATTTCCGGCTTGGCGATTTTCCCAATCCCTTCCACCCGAAGTGTTGTCACCACTACCCGGGCAGACCTTTGCCCCGCTCCCTGCCCAAATGACCTTTCGTATGCCTTTTCGAAATCTCTTCTGAGTTGAAGCATCTGCTCCTCGCTGATCTTTCCCGGGGGCGCGTCAACCATCAGGTCATGAATCTGCAGATCGTAGCTCATGCCTATCTGGCGTCTCAATGCTATGTCTTCATCTTGAAAACCATCCTTTCGCAGGTCTCCCTGTGCTCTTCTTTCGAGGTCGGCCAAGCAGTCGTTAGCCGTCTGCAACGCATCCTGCAGCGCAAGACGCTTGCTTACAGCGTATGTGTGTACCACATCCGACAGCGCGGCCCCCATTGCACAGTGCACGGCTGACGTTACTGGTACAATAACCTCCTTGATCCCAAGCTCTTCCGCGCATGTGCCGACATGCAACCCGCCTCCGCCTCCAACCCCGAACAAAACGCAAGTCCTGGGGTCGTAGCCCCTTTCAACGGTCATTCTCCGTATCAGCCCTGCCATGTGTACGTTCACGATGTCATATATGGCTGAAGCAGCTGCCTCCGGAGTGATCTGCAGGGGCTTGGCTATCTTTCGTTCGATGGCCTCGAACGCCTTGGCCTTGCTGAGTTTGATCCTTCCATTCAGGAAGTTGTCTGGGTTCAGGTATCCGAGTACAACGTTTGCGTCTGTTACAGTGGGTTCTGTGCCTCCTGAGCCATAGCACGCGGGGCCGGGAACGGCCCCCGCGCTGTTGGGCCCGACACGCAGTTGGCCTGTGACCCGCTCCAGCCAGGCGATGCTGCCCCCCCCGGCGCCAACCGATTCCACCTCGATTCTGGGTGTCAATACGACATACTGATTGACAATAGCGGTGGGGGTCATTTCGGGTCTCCCATCATAAATCAACCCCACGTCAAAGCTCGTTCCCCCTACGTCGGCCGAGATAACTCTCTTGTGGCCGAGAGCTTCAGCCAAATATTGGGCGGCAAGTATCCCTGCAGTTGGCCCGGCGCCAATGGTAGTTACTGCTTGGTCACGGGCTTTCGATATTGGTATGCTGCCTCCATACGCCTGCATTATCAGCGGGGGCTTACGAAGCCCGTTCTCGCGCAGAGAGGCTTCCAGGTCTCCGAAATAGCCTGATGCAACTGGACTCAGGTAGGCATTCATGGCAGCCGTAGCGGTCCGTTCGTATTCTCCCATCAGAGGTGACAGATCGGATGACAGGCTCACACGCATGTCCGGCCGCATCTCGCGCACAATGTCCCTGACGCGTTGTTCGTGCGCCGGATTGACGAATGACCATAACAGGCACACTGCTATCGAGTCCACTCCATCCTCGACGAGTTCCTCAACAGCTCTAACCACGTCTTCCGTACTCAGAGGGGCGAGCACAGTGCCTCTGTGGTCGATTCTTTCTCTAACGCCTTTGATACGGTGTCTGGGAACGATGGGGGCAGGTTTGTTCGTTCTGGCAAACCTGGTGGCTTCACGCTCACTGAGACCGGCAACCCTTCCCCACGCTCTCATGATGAGCAAAGTGTCTTCAAAACCCTTGGTTGTCAGGAGCCCAGTCATGGCTCCCGAGGCGTTTATGATGGCATTCGTGGCAACCGTACAGCTGTGAACGAAGAGAGCCGTCTCCTCCAGCATTTGCTGCAACGGCTTTTTCAGCATCCTGCTCGCGTCCCGGAGAGATTCCATCACGCCAACCGAGAAGTTGCCAGGGGTTGATGGTGCCTTGCCATAGGCCACGGTACCCCTGTTGTCTATGACGCAGCTGTCCGTGAAAGTGCCACCGATGTCAACGCCAATCGAGTACGAGGCCCCAGCAACGCCCTTCGCATTCTGACCATGGCTAATCCCCTGCATCCTGGTCTCCTTCCTCCAAGGCCGATTCGAACGTCTTGTCATCGCTGATCACTGTCTTATACGACTGTCCTATATGACGGGCGCTACAGACTGCCGTATCTTAGGGTTTATGTGGTTTGTTTGTCAATACGTACGTGATTCCCTTACTAGTTAAACGTGGTAGGTGGTACAATCCCCTCAATCTATTGAGGGGGGACTTTTTATGGTTATGGCTATCGTCTTTGCTCTTCTTTCCGGAGTGGCTTGTACGATACTCTCCACGCACATACAATCAGCCGTCAACCCGCACGTATCGTCCCAGTCAGCCGATTGGAAGTCGGCTGGAAGGGCTCTCATGAGAGACTTCCGTCATTCTTGGGTAGTCTGGTTTTTGTGCTTCGGTGTGATTGTGGCGAGTGTCCTCTACATAGCGCAGACCTTAAGCGATGACGCGACGGTGCAGGAAATGCTACAGAGGCAAACAGCAGCGTTGGAACATATCGAACAGACCTTGGCCGGTATGCGCTCAGATATTCAGGAGATACAATCAGACATTCGTGAGTTGCGAAATGGAAACTAATACCGTCTGCAAATACTGCCAATCCCCCCACGTCATAAAGTGGGGTCAGGTGAACGGAGTCCCCCGTCATTACTGCAAAGACTGTCAGCGGAAGTTTGTTTCAGCCGACACCATCCCCGGTATGCAGACGTCCACCAAGGTCATAGCCGACTGCCTGAATATGTACTACGAAGGCATGAGCGAAAACGACATCCGGCGAAACCTTATCCAGCAGGACAACAACTACGTGTCCACGGGGTCGGTTTACAACTGGATTGGCCGGTTCACCGACTTGGCCGTGCAGGAAGCTGACAAGCATCATCCGAAGGTGGGAGACGTTTGGATAGCCGACGAAACCTATGTGCGCGTGGACCGTCGCAAGTCAGGCGATGCCGAAGTCGATAATCCGTACTCCAAAAGCCGCAGGGCCAAGTGGGTCATCTTCTGGGACATCATCGACGCCAATACGCGCTTCCTGCTGGCATCTCACATAACCACGACGAGAGGCACGCAGGACGCCAAAGCCTTAATGGACAAGGCAGCGGCCAAGGCTGGCAAGGTTCCGAGGGTGGTTGTGACCGACAAATTGGCCGCGTACTTGGATGGCATCGAATTGTCCTACGGCGGCGCAGCCAAGCATCGACAGGGCGGCCCGTTCGATGTTGAGAACAACACCAACATGATTGAACGGTTCCACGGTACTTTGAAGGAACGCACAAAGGTGATGAGGGCCTTGAAGAACCGAAGCACCTTGAAGCAGTTTACCGACGGCTGGCTGGTTCACTACAACTACTTCCGTCCACATATGTCCCTGAAAGACAGGACACCCGCACAGGTGGCAGGGATAGAGTTCCCCTTCCGAAACTGGAAAGACCTGTGTGAACAACCCTACGAAAAAACGGCCCGTATTCCCGTGGTCAGGCCATCGAAGGTCACAAAGACGAAATTGATTGTGTCCAAGCGCAGGCCGCGCATATCCAAGAGGACACCCCGAATTACGCCTGTCACGTCCTTACGGACGATTAGGGGTTAGCTATGGGGAACCTACCAAGATTGATAAGAACCGTGATTCCAACTGGTAGCGATGCCGGGTAATTTGAAAGACCTGCAATTATTGTTGCGTCCGGCTGTACCGAGTATGGGATTCGTCAGGAGTCCTTTCGCCTGCTGCGCCGCGCTCCCTTGTCTTTCTCGGCATGAAGGCTTTCGCTGGCATCGTGGTTCCTTTGGGACAGCTTTTTGTCATGCACTTGAAGCATATTGACCACCGCCGCTGGCAGCGCCGCCGTTCTTTTGGTTGCCTGCACATCCAGGGCCGAGCCGACGGCCGCAGCGAGCAGCTTTTCTACTTGCTTCTGCTGCTTCTCAGATAGGATCCCGAAGGTCCTGGCTATTGCCTCTCCCTTCCGTGCTTCTGTCAGTGAGCGCCTTCCCTTTGGTGTCAGGCTCAACCGCACGAGATTCTTTCGTTTCGTATCCTGGCTCTTGACCAGCATGCCCTTTGCTACCATTCTCTGTACGATAGTTGATATTGAGTTTGGCGAGCAAAGCGTCCAGCGAGAGACTTCTGCAACCGTGGGGCTTGGCCCAAGCGCCTCAACCGCGTTCAGAATCCCATACTGCGGCAGAGATAACCCATACTTCCTCAATTCTCCCTCCCTGGCCTTACCGAGGAGCTTTTGCAGCAGGTTGACCAATACCCAAAGCTTGGTGGCCAGCGGCTGGGAATCCCTCCCTTGAGGTTCCAATTCTCGCTCTCCTCCCGGTCTAGTGGTGGTTCCCTTCATGATATGTTTGGTCTCCTTTGTCGGCAGATCGGAATTCAACTCTCTTGCCTGCTTCGGTGATCCGCTTTCTCTTATGGTACGCAGGCTGGCCAAATCGTGCCAGAAACAGGCCAGACTATCAAAGGCAAGATTAATGCACCGGCACATTATACAAGTCCCCTTGTTCGGTTTCGAGGCTTTCATGGCCCCGAAACGAAACGACGACCCGAACGTGGTTCTGGAGGCACTTCCTTGGAGATCGCCGCTATGGAAACTGAGTATTGGACGGGCGGAAGAGGGTAACGGTATGCGGGATGTGGTTGGCTCTCATTTCTGGCGTGGTGCGTCAATATGGTTCGCCCGGAACGTCTTGACTTCCATGAGAGCAAGCGGTAAACTGCGGGTTACTGACTGTTATTACGGACTTTACGGTCATGATATTCTCACGCCGATACAACCGGACGTCATGAACTTGGGGCGAAGCGAGGGAACGACGTGATGCGAGCAACCACGTACCGGAACAAGGTTTTCCAGACAGCAGATGAAGCGGTGGCGGACATCCATGACGGTGCAGTGGTCATGGTTGGCGGCTTTGGCGTTGCCGGTGACACTCCGCAGTTACTCCTGCGTGCACTGGGAAAGCTGGGGCCGAAAAACCTGACCATCATCACCAACTCCGCTGGGACCGGAGGTAAACTTGCCGCCAGGTGGTGGAGCATGCCCAACTTCGCGGACCCGAACATTCTTGCTGGAAACGGCCAGGTGAAAAAGCTTATCTGTTCGATTTCCTTCCCGGGCACCTCTTTCGAGAAGGCAATCCTCAGCGGAAACGTGGAGGTGGAATGGGTGCCCCAGGGAACGCTGGCCGAGAGGATCAGGGCCGGAGGTTTCGGGATTGGAGGCTTCTATACCCGAACCGGCATAGATACTGCGGTCGACCAGGGGAAAGAGCGGAAGGTCATTGATGGGCGCGAATACCTCCTGGAGTTGCCCCTCAAAGCGGACTTTGCCCTCATCAGGGCCCACACAGCAGACACCTACGGAAACCTGGCGTACCGCGGAAATACGAGGAGTTTCAACGCCATCATGGCGCCGTCGGCCACTGTAACCATTGCCGAAGTGGATGAAATCGTCGATGCGGGGCAGCTTGACCCGGAAATGGTCGTTACACAGGAAATATTCGTTCACCGGGTCACGAGGAGCACCGAGGTGCGATCATGAAACCGCGTCTGGATGACGCAACCATTGCCTTGAGGGCAGCCAGGGAATTCGAAGATGGTTCTGTCGTCAACCTGGGCATAGGCATCCCCGGTCTATGCGCATCATTCGTTCCGGAAGGGAAACGGGTCATCTTCCATTCTGAAAACGGGGTCCTCGGCTTTGGCCGCGTCCTCACAGAAGGCGAAGAAGATGAATTCGACATCAACCTCATCAATGCCTCTGCGCAGTTCATATCCCGCGCAAGAGGAATGTCGTTTTTCGACCACGCCACGTCGTTCGGAATGGTCCGCGGGGGCCACATAGATGTCACCGTCCTCGGCGGCCTCCAAGTCTCCGCGAAGGGCGACCTGGCCAACTGGCGGGCGCCGGGCAGGTCCGGAGGCATGGGAGGAGCAATGGACCTGGCAAGTGGCGCACGGAAAACGATCGTCACCATGACCCACGTCACGGGCGATGGCCAACCCAAAATGGTTGAGGAGTGCACGTATCCCCTAACCGCGCGGCAGTGCGTAAACCTGGTGATAACGGATGTGGCGGTCATCGAAGTGACCCGGGAAGGTCTGCTGCTCAAGGAACTAGCCCCTGGCTGGGGACCGGAGGAGGTCCAGGCCATCACGGAGCCAAGGCTCACCATATCCGGGAACCTGCAGGAACTACACCTGTAACACCTGCCGCGGTCAGCGATTTTCCGGGTTTTCGTCTCTTTAAAACGCCGGTGCGCTGCCACCTCACCAACTGGCGAGTGGAAAATAAGTCAGTTTCATTGCGCCACCATGTCCCCTTTCATGTCCCGGCCACCTCACCTGAAACTATGCCTGCGACGCCGGGCAATGCAGCCGGTCCGTCCTCCCATAAGTATCTGCCTGGGACACGGTTCAGTAATATCCCTGAAATCCCCCTTGTCTGGCTTGCAGGCAGAATCTCAGGAAATCTGTAGACCACCAAAGGGACTTAACATCTTGACGGGACCCAAACGGATGTGTAATCTGTTAATACAGCGTTACATTGGTATAATAGATACTTGGCGAACTATAATATATTGTTCCTAGTTGTCGAGGCCTTGTCAGCCTAGGGAAGTGGAGGTAAAGGGAATAACGCTAATCTGGTTGGCATTGGCTAAGTACTATCCCTGTAATCCTCTTGACACATACCGTTTATACTGTTATTATCGTAGCAGCATACTTTACTGTAATGGATAGTCAACGACCTATCCGGTCCGGAGAAAGGAGGGGGATGCGCTTCGAGAGAGCGGGCGGTTCCCGGCGGTATTCCGTTCACCACTGCTCTCCGGGGGTTGCTTCATACGTTACTAATCGTACTGTCTCTTCACACATGATAAGGAGATTTGCGGCGACACAGGGAAAAACATTGAGGAGGATGCGTTGAAGATCAATCGGTTAGGTTATGTTAGCCTTGTACTGGCATTGCTGACTGCGGCGACCATATTTGCAGGGTGCAAACCAAAATCCACGGCGGTCACCACTACGGCCGCTACTACGAGGACCACGGCGGCCACTACTACGGCCACTCTTACGACGACCGCGGCCGCTACGACGGCGGCCGCTACTACGAGGACCACGGCGGCCACTACGGCCACTCCCACGACGACCACGCCTCTACGGAAGATAATCTGGCGGGCGAACGACACCATCGGACAGACAGGCCGGGCCCAGAGCTCCGGAGAGCACCTGATTTTCCTGGTTAACAGAATAAAGGAATTGACAAACGGACAACTGGAAATCCAGTTCCACTGGCTCGACGAGCTCAAGCTGGGTCGTGCAAACTTCCCGAAGACCCTCAAGGAGGGGCTGGTGGAGATGCATGACACTGCATGGGCAAATGCCCCGCAATTGATTCCCGAGTTGGCTTGGGTGAGAGACGCAGGCCTCGAAATCGCTCCCATGGGCCCCACCAACCGGGCTGAAATCAAGGTGCGAGAGGCTATGATGCCCACCTATAAGAAGGTAGCGGATCAGTACGATTTCCACATCCTAACGGTACTGGAAGCCTCCTACGGCGTGACAAGAGAGTTTGGCTTCATTTCCACGAAGCCAATCACACGAATCAGCGACCTGAAAGGCAAGAACTTTATCCCGGGCACATCCAAGCGCGACCTCTGGGACAAGTACGGCGTCACTCAGGTCCCGATGCCCTACGCCGATTTCTACCTGGCGTTCAAGACGGGCATGGCAGAAGTGGCTGATGCCATACCGTCGTTCTACCAGCAGATGAGCCTTGCCGAGGTGGCCAAGTACTGGGTAACCCATACGCCATGGTCGGCGCAAGCGTCCCAGTGGGGCTGGGCGGTCACAAACAAGGCATGGAACGCGCTGACGCCGGACCTTCAGCGGGCCGTGACGCAGGCCTTCAGCGAGTACCAGGCGAGGCTTGACCAGTTGATTCTCACCAACTGGAAGGGCCCCGATGAAGCGGCAATCGAAAAGATAAAGAAGGACCAGGGGGTAATCACCACCCAGTTCACCAAGGAAGACATGGCGCAGATGGCTGTCGACCGTGACGCAGCCTCAGGAGCTGCCATGAAGGCCCTGCCGGAATCGGCATGGGAATCGATGAAAGCGGTTTACACCGCAGTCGGAGCAACCGACCGGTACAACAACATCAGGAAGTTGGCTGGGAAATAGCCCGGCAAAGGCGAAGCGGTGATGAGGTGAGGTGAGATGAGATGAGGGGGAAGGGCTCTCCACGCCCTCTCCCCTCATCTACTTGGTGGAAGGGCGCAACGGAGGAAGAATTCGTGAAACATATCCCGCACTATGGTCTGAGGTTTCTGGACCGTTCTGTGGCTATCCTGGCCTATGTGGCGGCGTTGGCGATCCTGGCGCTCATCGGAATCGTTTCTTATAGCGTGCTGATGAGATACTTATTTCACAGACCCATCAGCGAAACCATCATAATGTCGCAGGTGATCGGGATGCTCGTATTGTATTTGCCCCTGGCCCTGGGTCTGAAAGAGCAGGCGCACCCCACTATCACCACGATAACCGACAGGCTATCCTCGCGGAAGCAGAGCATCATGTTTCTGGTGAACCTGGTCTTCATGGTGGCGTTGTGCTCCCTGTGGACGGCATCGTTCTGGCGGGACATGGCATCGAACTTTGAAATGGGCATCACCGTCGATCTGGTCGACTGGTTGCAGGAAGGCTGGATACGCATACCGATGATACTGGGTATGGCCTGCATGACTCTGCTCGCCCTGGCGTATATTCCGCTGACGGTGAGGAATCTCATGCAGGGTAAACCGGTCGACTACAGCCCGTCACTCAGCTTGCGTTCCCTGGAGAAACCAACGGACAGGTTAGGAGGCGAATTGTGAACATCTTGGAGGAGGCATTCTAGATGGCTTCTGATGCGTTTTCCCCGGCGGTCGCGGCGGCGATATTGCTGGGCATAATGTTGGTTGCCGTCTTGCTAAGGCAGCCCATCGGCCCGGCGTTATTCCTGGCCGGCCTGGTGACATTGCTGCTGTTCAAGCCGACCGGTTTTTCCACCCTGCTCTCCACCGTCGGCACCCATGCCTATAACTCTACATTCAGCTGGGTGCTGCTTTCGCTGCCTATGTTCATCTTCATGGGTAACGTGATGCTTGAGACCGGGATAAGCAAGCGGATGTTCAACGGGCTAAGCCCTCTGTTCTCGCACCTTCCGGGCGGGCTGAACAACGTCAACATGGCATTTGCGGCTGTCTTTGGCGCGATCTCCGGGTCGACTGCCTCCGGGGTGTCAACCTTGACCGCCGTGGTGGGGTCGGAATTCGAGAAGAGGCCTCAATACCGCATGAGCCAAGTCTACGGCGCCGTCGCGGGGGGGTCAACCCTGGCGACGACTATTCCGCCGAGCGTCATGATGATCATCTATGCCGCCCTTGTCCAGGAATCCGTGGGGGCGCTCTTCATGGCGGGCATACTGCCCGGCATTCTGGCAGTGGGAAGTGGGGTGGTATACGTGATCATCGAGAGTCTACGCCGGAGGGAGGGGC
>ORJL010210109.1_pt1 | contig 20578 bp, 14 predicted proteins | sample 1779941 | NCBI WGS metagenome assembly ORJL01 (sample SAMEA104232317, study PRJEB22302) | groundwater metagenome | biome: forest; feature: aquifer; material: groundwater | place: USA | collected 2011-08-07 | depth 5.8 m | reverse complement strand
GGACGAGGTCGAGGAGCGCGAGGAGCCGCGGGCTCCGCACTCGACGACACAAGAGGGAGCGCAGCACTTCGTGGTCCACGCTCGGGTAGAACTTCTGGACGTCCGCGCGCAGCACCCAGGGGAATCGCCGCGCGAACCGCGAGCAAGCCTCCACCGCGGCGTGCAACCCCTTCCCCCGCCGGCAGGCATACGAGTGGAAGAGGAACGACGGCTCCCAGAGGGGATCGAGGACCCGCACGATCGCGTGATGCACCACCCGGTCCCGATAGGGGGCCGCTGAGATCAGGCGGGGCTTGGGCTCGTAGATGGAGAACTGCCGAGGCGCGCCCGGCGCGTAGTTCCCCGCCAGCAACTCGTCTCGCAGTCGGGAGAGGCAGGCCTCGCGGTTCGCTTCGAACGCCACGAGCGGGGCCGTCCTCGGCTTCCCGCGCCGGGCCGCACGCGCCGCCGAGACCAGGTTCTCCCACGACACCAGGCGGTCAAACAGGTCCACCGCGCCCCCCCTCCTTGCTCGCGTGGATGTGCCAGCCCCACACCTGCTTCCCTACGTTCGTGACCCGCTCGGCCAGCGTCCCGTACTGGCCGTGGCTCATCAGGCGCAGGTCGCACGCGAGCCGGATCAGGCTCGCGATCGACTGCACGCGCGTCCCCGCCTCTTCGAGAGCCTCGGCGCGCTTGCGTCCGAACCGCGCCTGGTCGAGCAGCTCGATCACGTCCAGCATTCGACCTTCGATCCGGTCGCCAAGCGTGTATCGGTGCGTCCGGGGAAACCGCGCAACAACCGGCAGCAACTCCTTCGCCAGCTCTTGCGCCTCCACGATCACCTTCAGGTCCTGTGCCACACGCCCCCCTGGCGACATCGCGTCCGTAATTCGGATCAGGGATCAGAGACAAGAGACAAGGGATCTTACGGGGTCCTGCGAGCGACTACCCGAAAGCCGCGCGAAACGTCGACGAGCCCGGGGGAGCGGCCGTAGCGGTACGCACAGCGACAGAACGCCGCTTCACCGGCCCAGGTACCTCCCTTCATCACACGGAATTGCCCTCCTGCCGACTCTGTTCTCGTCCACTCGTAGACGCCTCCACCCATATCACGAGCCCCACCCGGCCCCTCGTCCACGGGGAACAGACCGAACGGCTCGGGCTGCCGTTGCTTCTGCTCCCCCGGTCGGGAATCGAGCATCGCGCAGAACGTGTCATCGAACGAGTCGCCCCAGGGGTAGTAGCGTCCGTCGGGTCCGCGCGCAGCCTTCTCCCACTCGTCCTCGCTCGGCAGGTAGAACTCCCAGCGTCCGCCGGCTGCCCTCTTCGTGAGCCACTTGCAGTAGTCCTCGGCGTCATACCACGAGACCGCGATGACCGGCCAGTCTTCCCGCCACGCGAGGGAGAAGACGCCCTTCGCGTCCGCCTTCCAGTACGCGGTGTCGTTGGTTGCCTTCTGCGCCTGCCGTGGGACCCTCTCGAACGCCTTCTCCACGGTCTGCCACCCCCGGTCGTTGAGGTAGGCGAGGTACATGGCGGCCGTGACCTCGAACCGCGCGACGAAGTAGCCTGCAGTCTCCGTCTGCGGCTGGCCCCCGGGGAGGCGGATCACGGCGGCGTCCCGCTTGGGGTTCTGCTGCGCATCCGGGTCGCCGCTCGCGCGGTAGGGCCCGGCGGGTACGTACGACCAGTACGGAGGGGATAGGGGATAGGGGATAGGGCCGGCGGCAGCGGCGGTGTGTCGCTGTCGGCGGGGAGCTCGCAGGCCTCGTCCCAGGGGTACTCGCGTGCCACCTCGAAGGGGTACCGCGTCGGGAGCAGGCCCTGTCCGGGTAGGACGTAGAGGAGGTAGGACCCGCGGAGGAGATGGGCCTTGAACTCCACGTAGGGACGACCCGCCTCCTGCGCCACGGGGAGGTGGAGGCGGTTTTCGTCCTGCTGGCGCGGCTCGAACAGCGACCCGGTGCGCGCCGGGGCGACCGGGTCGGAGGCCGATACCTCCCCCTTCCATGGGAACCGCGTCGGCGATCCCGGCGTGAGGTCTACCTGCGAGAGCTGTACACCCAGCGGCGGGACGCCCTGCGCCGGCAGCCGTTCTTCCGCGGCAGCGCGACGAACGACGACCTCGCAGGGCTTCTCCTTCGCCACCGCCTGAATCGCGGCCTTCGCTTCGTCCACCGTTTCCACCTTCTTCCCATCGATCGTCACGAGCACGTCTCCGGCGCGAACGCCAGCCTTCTCCGCGGCCGAACCGGCGACGACGGAATCGATTCGCACGTGGCGGCGAGGGAGGTCGCCTCGCATCACGGCGAGCAGGGACGCGAAGGCGAGGTCGTCACGCAGAGAGGCGAGGTCCTCGTCCTTCTCGGTGGCCTGCGCGTCGTTCCAACCGCGGCGGACCGCCTCTTCCAACGCGACGAGCGCGTCGGGGTTCTTCGCCCCGGCTCTCGCAAGGCAGCAGGCGAGGTTGTAGGGGTGCGCGGAGGACGAGGGGACGGCGCGTGTCAGGCGATCGAGGACGGGGAGGGCGTCCGCGTAGTGCTTCGAGGCGATCGCGGCGTCGGCACGCTTCACGAGCTGCGCCAGCTCGTCGGCGGGGAGGGTCGGGGCGCCTCCTGCGGCCCCCTCGGTTGCAGCGAGCGGAACGGGGAGCCACCGCGCATCGTCGACCGTCAGGTTCTCCACCTGGTCCTGGGCGGGACGTCCCCGCGCGACGTCGTATGGCACGGGGACGAGGACGGGCGGGTTCTTGCAGCGACGGTACTCGCTCAGGTACGCGACGACCTCCTGGCCAGCGCTGGCAGGGCCAGCTTGCTGGTACGCAGGGGGAAGCCAGAACCGGACGCGCACGTCCCGTCTGCCTCGCAGCTCGCGCTCGTACTTCTCCTTGCCGAACTGGACGAGGTACGACTCGTAGACGCCCATGGCGGCGGTGTCGCGGTCCTTCTCCGCGCGGACGTACCGGTCCCAGTACAGCTCGGTGAGGGCGTCCTCCGCCTCCTTCGCGACCCGATGCGTGAGGGCCTCGGTGAAGGCGACGGAGGCCTTGGACCAGGCGTCCTCGCGCTCGAGTTCCTCGCCGCGGAAGGCCTCGTCCGCGCCCCAGCGGGCCTTTCGTCGGGTCTTGCGTTCTTCCGCGGATGGGGCCTCTTGCTCCGTGACCCCCGGGGCGGGCCCTTGAGGAGCGGTCTGCGCCTTTGCCGCCAGGTCCGCCGCCTTGTCGCGGTGGATGCGCCACCGCGTCAGCTCGGTCCGCCCGACCGTGGCGGCCTTCTCGTAGAGCGCGGTGTCCTTCCGCTCGCGCCAGCGACCGTCGTTGGGCGCGAGGTCGTGCCCGTTGTCCGCGGCCCTCGCGGCGGCGTCGAAGTCGTGGGCCTTCATCGCGGCGTCGTACGCGCGCCCGAACCCCGCGAGGTTCCACGCGCGGACCGCCGCGCCCCCGCCGAACCACCCCGCCGTGGCGAGGGAACCCACGATCAGCAGCGCCACGAGGCCCGCGACGACCTTGTTCCGCTTCGCCTTGCGCCAGACGCGGCCGACGAAGCCGATCGGCCGCGCGGAGATCGGGTCGCCCGCGAGCCAGAGCTTGAGGTCCTCCGCGAGCTCGCCGGCGGTTTGGTAGCGGTCCTTCGGGTCCTTCTGCAGACACTTGAGCGCGATCGTGTCGAGGTCGGCGTCGACCTCGGCGTTAAAGTCGCTGGGCGGAGAGGGGTCCACGCGCTGGACCTTGTAGAGCAGCTCCCCGAGCGAGGCGGCGTCGAACGGGGTCCTCCCCGCGAGGGCGTGGTAGAGCGCGGCGCCGAGGGAGTAGATGTCCGCGCGGGCGTCCACGTCCTTCGCGCCTCGCGTCTGCTCGGGAGGCATGTACGCGGGCGTGCCGAAGATCTCGCCGCTCCGCGTGAGGCTCTGCATGCTCTTGCGCCCCTGCGACCCCTCTGCGTGCGCGGCGAGGTCGCCCTCGGCGAGCTTGGCGAGGCCGAAGTCGAGGAGGAGGGCGTGGACCTCGGGGGTGCCCGCTTGCGGGCCGGCTGCGGGGGTGCGCGCCTGAACGGTGGGAGAGTCCGCGGTCGGGTCGATCGCGGGGTCGCGGCTGGCAAGGCCAGCTTGCTGGCGCAGGAAGATGTTCTGCGGCTTCAGGTCGCGGTGCAGGATCCCCTTCTGGTGGGCGTAGAAGAGGGCGAGGGAGACCTGGCGGATGGCCTCGACGGAATCCTTCGGGGAGATCTGGCCCTCCATGATCGCGTGGGCGAGGTCGTGGCCCGAGAGCAGCTCCATCGTGTAGTAGGGGGACCCGCTGGGGAGCTTTCCGACGTCATGGACGCGGACGATGTTCGGGTGGTCGAGCGCGGCGGCGGCGCGGGCCTCGCGCTGGAAGCGCTCGAGCGCCTCGTCGTCCACGCGGCCACCGAGCTGCAGGACCTTGAGCGCCACGTCGCGGCCGAGCGTCTTGTCGTGGGCGCGGTAGACGACGCCCATCCCGCCGCGGCCGAGCTCATTGAGCAACTCGTACCGGTCCCCGAGGACGGGGCGGGGAGTCGGCGCCTCGCGGGGGCGGGCGGGCGCCGCCGGTGCGGAGTCCTGCAGCGTGGGCGGTGTGGATCCTGGCGAGGCCAGCTTGCTGGTGGGAGCGCCGCCGGCAAGGGTGGGTTCGAGCATGTGCGCGGCCAGGCCCGCCGCTTCTTCGGAGGAGAGCGGCTCACCCTGGCGAGGCCAGCCTGGCAGAGCCAGCTTGCTGGTTGCTGGGCCGCGGCCAGGCAGCCGTTGGGTGGGAATCTCGGCGTTCGGATCGGTCGGGCTGGGTTCCTCCGGCATGGCGGTCATCCCCCACGAAATGCGAGTTGGCAGGATACCCGGGATCGCCTTCCACGATCCAGATGTGCATTCGCCGCCGCAGGCTCTCGCGGGAACATCAACAAGAAGTTGGGCGTGGCTCAAATCGGGGTCGCACTTTCTCCCCGCTCGTAATCGTAGTCGTAATCGTCCAGGCCAAAACGATTACGACTACGATTACGAGCGCCGTGAATTGGTGTCACCGAAAAACGCCATCGGTTGAACCACGCCAGAAGTTGGATTTGGACGGGGCCGTTCACCAAGCACACTCGATCGATCCGTGGGGAAGATCGAACCGGTCCACCACCCTGTTCGAGATGGGGTTCGATGGCTTCCCTCCAGACGTGTGCCCTGCTACCATCCCGCCTCCCAGCAAGTGGGGAATCGCTGCCATGAAGACGGAAGACGTGGTGTTCTGCCGGATCGGCTCGCGGTTCCCCGGCCAGCTCGCAGCGGCCGTGGAAGGGTTCGTCCCCGCGAAGCTCCGGGTCCTCCCCGTGCGCCTCCCGGCCGTGCGCAGCGTCGAGGCGGACTTCGGCGCCAGGGTCCTGCGTCCCGGGGCGCCCCACGTGCTGCACGTCGAGCATTGGAGCGCCCGATGCTCCCTCTCGCGCACCGCGTTCTACCACGCGTGGTTCCACGACGAGACCGGGCTGCCCGTGCGGGCGGTCATCCTGACCACGAGCGCCCGACTCGCGCGCGCTGTGCCGGCAGAATACAAGTTCGGTCTCCCCGGGCGGAGGCAGACCTGCGTCCCCCTCGAGGTGCTGCACCTATGGCGCATGTCGGCCCGGGATGTGCTCGCGGCGCGATGCCTGCCCCTGTATCCGTTCGTCCCGCTGATGCGGGACCCCCGCCCGGGGCGGGTCTTGCTCTCGGAGCTTCGCGAACGTATCATCCGGGATGCGCGGTCGGGGAAGGACCGGGAGACGCTGATCGCAGCGGCGTATTTCGTCGCGTTGAGACGGTTCAGCAAGCAGCTCGTCGAATCGGTATTCGGAGGCGTTGGGGCGATGGCGAAGACAGACCTGGGCCAGACGTTGATCCGACAGGGCATGGAGAAGGGGATCGCACTCGGCGAGAAGCGCGGCGAGAAGCGCGGCGAAAAGCGCGGGGTACTGCGCGCCAAGAGGGAGACGCTCCTTGCCCTGATGAGGGCGAAGTTCGAGGACGTCTCTGCGGCCCTCGTACGGAAGGTCTCCGGGATCGAGGACTCCCGCCGCCTCGACACCCTCCTCCGACGCATCCTCACCGCGAACGCGGTCGACGAGATGGGGCTGTAGAAGGTCGCCCGGCGCGCGCACGCGCGCCGATCCACGGCGCCCTGACGGGCGCCTCTCCACGGCGCCCTGACGGGCGCCTCTCCACGGCGCCCTGACGGGCGCCTCTCCATGGCGCCCTGACGGGCGCCTCTCCATGGCGCCCTGACGGGCGCCACTCCATGGCGCCCTGACGGGCGCCACTCCAGGGCGCGGGCGCGCTACTCCGGCGCCCCGAACGTGACGAGCGTGATCCCCATCGCCTTCCTCAGCTTCACCCACGCCTTCGTGAAGTCGACCTCCGCCTGCAGCTCCTTCGCCTGCGCGTCGGCCTGGTCTCGCTGCGACTCCAGCACGTTCTGCGTGGTCGAGATCCCCAGGTCGAACTTGTCGCGCTCGTCGCGCAGCTTCGTCTGCCGCAGCTCGACCTCCTTCCGCGCCGCCGCGATCCGCTCCCGCGCGTTCGACACCTCGCGCGAGGCCTCGCTCACCTCCACGCCGATGTCCCGCTCCAGGCTCCTCACGCGCTTCCGCGCCTGCTCCAGCTCCAGCTTCGCCTTCCGCAGGCGGCTCCGCGCCGCCCGGTTCCCCAGCGGATACTCGAACTCGAGGCCGACCTCCCACTCGGACGTCTTCCCCTTGAAGAGCTGGTCGTACGAGTTCCCCTGGTTCCCCGCGAGCCCGGTCATCTTCAGGCTCCCCGTGAGGTCCGCCTTCGGCAGGAGCTGGTTCTCCTGCGACCGCACCGTGATCAGCGCGTTCTCGACCTCCTTGCGCAGCTTGAGGTAGTCCGGCCGCTGGCGGAAGACGTTGCTCGCGTAGGCGTCCGGGTCGTTGAGGTCGACCTCGACGGGCAGGGGGTCCATCGGCGCGATCGGGCGGTCCCACCGCTCGACCGGGTCGATCGGCTGCACGGCCTTCCGCAGGCGGTCCTGCGCCAGGCCGATGCCGTTCTCCGCGCGGAGGACCAGCTCGCGCTGCGAGGCCATCGCCGCCTCCGCCTGCAAGACGACGATCGGCTCCGCGGTGCCGAGCTTCACGCGCTCCTCGTTCACGTCGCGCAGCTCCTGCGCCAGGCGCAGGGCGCCGAGCCGGATCTCGCGGTCGCGCTGCGACGCGACGAGGTCGTAGTAGTACTCCTCCAGCTTCGCGACGACCTCGACCTCCTTTCGCTCCACCTCGAGCGTCGCGATGTCGGCGTCGTTCCGCGCCGTCCGGGTCTTCGCTCCGTTGTAGCTGACCCCGCCGTCCCGCAGCAGGTGCTGGGTCACCTTGAAGGTGATGTCGGAGTTGTACTGCGGGTTCAGCGTCGCGAAGAAGCTGTTCGTCTTCGTGCGCTGCCAGCCGGTCGTCAGCTCCGTCTCGGTCCCGGTGATCCAGCGCTTCTTGAAGCCCGCCTTGAACTCGAAGTTGTGCCGCTCGTTCAGGCCCCCCCCGCCGAAGAGGCCGTCCAGGATGCTCGAGGTGCCCGAGATCGTCTGCCCGCCCTTGCCGTTCGTGAAGAAGGTGAGGTCGAAGTCGGCGAGCGCCTCGTCGATCGCGGTCCGCTTGATGTCCGGGTTGTACTCCTCGACCTCGAGGTCTCCGTTGTTCACGAGGGCCATCTGCACGGCCTGCTCGAGCGTCATCGGGATCGGGGCGCCGCCAGCGGCGGGCTGGACGCCATCGGCCGCGGCCCGGCCGCAGGCGATCACAAGGAGTGTGAGGACCCGTCGCATCCTTCCCCCCGTACGCGTCGTCATCGTAGTCGTAATCGTAATCGTAATCGTTCCGGCCGCACCCATGGGCCTGGTCAAGCCCATGGGTGCGGCCGGAACGATTACGACTACGACTACGACTACGATTACGATCCCGAATCCAGACCAACTCCAATTATCGGCCGTTCGGGCATTTGCGCTTGAGAGGGGAACCTCGCGCCGCTATCATGCGGGCCCCTGTGCGGGTGCGGAGCACTCCGGATGCGGCCCGTCCACGTCGCCTTCCTCTGGCATCACCACCAGCCGTACTACCGGGACCTCAAGACCGGCGATTTCGCCATGCCGTGGGTGCGCCTCCACGGCTGCAAGGACTACTACGGCCTCGCCGCGCTCGCGGAGGAGTTCCCCTCGCTGCGCATGACCGTGAACCTCGTCCCGGCGCTCCTCAGGCAGTTCGACGAGTACGTCTCGGGGCAGGGGGAGGACCGCTGGCTCTCGGTCGCGCGGCGCCACGCAGAGGACCTCACCGAAAACGACCGCGTCTTCCTGGTGAAGTACTTCTTCATGGCGCACCCGGAGCACCTCCTCCGCGCGAATGCGCGCTACCACGAGCTGTGGGAGAGGGCGCGCTTCGGTCGCCGCGCCCCCGACCGGGTGCAGAAGGATTTCTCCACGCAGGACGTCCGCGACCTGCAAGTCTGGGCGAACCTCGCGTGGTTCCACCCGCTCCTCGTCGAGCGGGAGCCGCTCCTGGGCGAGCTGCGACAGAAGGGGCGTGGGTACTCCGAGGAGGAGAAGGAGTCGCTCCTCGCGCTGCAGCTCGACGTCCTCTCGCGGATCGTCCCCCTCCACAAGCGGCTGCAGGACGAGGGGCGGCTCGAGGTCTCCACGACGCCGTACTACCACCCGATCCTCCCGCTCCTCGTGTCGTTCGACTCCGCGCGCGTGGCGATGCCCGACGTGAAGCTGCCGGCGGCGCAGTGGGACGGCTCGGCCGACGCGCGGACGCACGTGCGGCGCGCGGTGGAGGACTACACCGCCCGCTTCGGCCGCGCGCCCCGCGGGATGTGGCCGGCGGAGGGGAGCGTCTCGCCGGGGATCCTCCCGATCCTCGCGGAGAACGGCATCCGCTGGCTGGCGACGGACGAGGAGAACCTCGAGGAGTCGCTCGGGCAGCGCGTGCAGCGAGACGGGGCGAAGCACGTCGGGAACCCGGACCTGCTCTACCGGCCCTACGCGGTCGACTCGCTCTCGATCGTCTTCCGCGACCACCACCTCTCGGACCTGCTCGGCTTCCACTATCAGAGGGAGCCGGCGGAGCGGGCGGCGCGCGACTTCACGGAGCGGCTCCTGGAGGCCGGCCGCCGCGATTCGGGCGACGAGCCCAGCCTGGTGTCCGTGATCCTCGATGGCGAGAACCCGTGGGAGCACTACCCGGGGAACGGCGTCGAGTTCCTCCGCGCGCTCTTCCGCCGCCTGACGACGACGGAGGGGATCGTGACGGTGAGGCTGGGCGACCACCTGGAGGCGCACCCTCCGAGGAAGCGGCTCGCCCGGCTCCACAGCGGCTCGTGGATCCACCACGACTTCGCGATCTGGATCGGCCACGAGGAGGACCGCCGCGCGTGGGAGCTGGTGGTGCAGGTGCGGGACCGCGTGAAGCGCGCGCCGGACGGGCCGGGGAAGGAGCGGGCGCTGGAGTCGATCCTCGTCGCGGAGGGGAGCGACTGGTACTGGTGGTTCGGGGAGGAGCACTCGAGCGCGCTCGATCGCGAGTTCGACGCGCTGTTCCGCAGGCACCTGCTGAACGCCTGCGAGTTCGCGGGGGTGGAGGCGCCGCAGGAGCTCTACAAGCCGATCAAGCGGAGGACGGGGGGGACGTCGGTCTACACGGAGCCGGTCGGGATGCTGCGCGTGCGGGTCGACGGGAAGCGGAGCGACTACTTCGAGTGGAACGCGGCGGGGCAGTACAGCGTGGCGCGGGACCGGGTGGTGATGGAGCAGTCGTCCCACGGCGCCGTGACGGCGATCTTCTTCGGGTTCGACGCGGAGACCGTCTACTTCCGCATCGACGTGCAGGGGAGGGCGCGGGAGCGGATGGCGCCGGGGACCTCGCTCGCGATCATCTTCCTCCGCCCGCGCCCGCGGTCCGTGATGGTCCAGGGGCTCCCCGTGGAGGCGCGGGTCGAGGTTCGCGGGGAAGGAGGCGGCGTAGCCGCCGACGCGAAGGCGGCGGTGGCGGTGGACGACATCGTGGAGGTCTCATGCCCGTTCGCCACGCTTGGCTTCGCGGCGGAGGAGCCGGTGGAGTTCTTCGTGGAGCTGTCGAGGGAGGGGAAGGTGGTGGAGAGGTTGCCGCTCTCGGCGCCGCTGACGTTTACGGTGCCGGGGAAGCAGTTTGGCCTGGAAAACTGGGAAGCGTAGGCGAAATACGCAAGTTTCAATTTGCAATGGGCATGTAAGGCCCAGGGGAGCAATGCCCGAAGGAAGTCTCAAGACATGAGCCTTTCTTTTTGCATTGGAACATCGGGACTTACGTGCATATTGCACATTGAATATTGAAACTTTCGGGGAGCGTCCGAGAATGCCCGAACTCCGCAAAGACCCCGTCATCGGCCGCTGGGTGATCATCGCATCCGAGCGGTCAAAGCGACCCATCGACTTCCGTTCGCCGACGACGCCCCCCCGCACCGGCCCATGCCCGTTCTGCGACGGGAGCGAGGTCGCGACGCCGCCGGAGATCCTGGCGCTCCGGCCGCAGGGCTCGAAGCCGAACGAGCGCGGGTGGAGGCTCCGCGTCGTGCCGAACAAGTTCCCGGCGCTCATGATCGAGGGGGACCTCGACAAGCGAGGCGAGGGGCTCTACGACATGATGAACGGCGTGGGCGCGCACGAGATCTTCATCGAGACCCCGGAGCACAAGACCAGCCTCACGGCGATGACGGAGGAGCAGATCCGCGAGCTGCTGGGGGCCTACCGCGAGCGGCTGCTGGATCTGAAGAAGGACGTGCGGTTCGTGTACGGGCTGGTGTTCAAGAACGTCGGCGAGCCGGCGGGGGCGACGCTCGACCACACCCACTCGCAGCTCATCGTGACGCCGATCGTGCCGCGGCAGGTGCAGCAGGAGATGTCGGGGGCGAAGAACTTCTACGAATACCGAGGGCGGTGCCTCTTCTGCGACATCATCCAGCAGGAGATCTCGACCGCGGATCGGGTCGTGATCAACGAGCCGAACTTCATCGCCTTCGAGCCGTTCGCGCCGAGGTTCCCGTTCGAGACCTGGATCCTGCCGAAGAGGCACTCGACGCACTTCGAGACGATGCCGCAGCACCTGATTCCCGATCTCGCGAGGATCCTGAGGAACTCGCTCAGGAAGATCGAGGGGGCACTGAACAACCCGCCGTACAACTATCTGATCCACTCCACGCCGTTCGACATGGGAGAGGTGGAGCACTACCACTGGCACATCGAGATCATTCCTCGCATCACGCGCGTGGCGGGGTTCGAGTGGGGGACGGGGTTCTACATCAATCCGGTGCCGCCCGAGCAGGCGGCGAAATTCCTGCGCGAGGTTCGCCTCGAATGACCCACCTTGCCTCTTGCGACTTGCGTTGCGCCTTGATCCCTGATCCTTCCATGCCCATTGCACATTGAAACTTGCACATTCGATGAAAGTCCTCCACATCGCCTCCGAAGCCGTCCCGTTCGCGAAGACCGGCGGTCTCGCCGACGTCGCCGGCACGCTCCCGCGCGAGCTCGCCGCCCAGGGCGTCGACGTCTCGCTGATCATGCCGCTCTACGACGAGGTGCGGCAGAACGCGAAGGACCTCGTCTCCACCGGCCTCGAGCTCTCCGTGCCCGTCGGCGACGCCGCCCGCAAGGGCACCCTGTGGCGCGGCAAGCTCCCCGGCTCCAACGTCCCCGCGTACTTCATCCAGCGCGACGAGTACTTCCACCGCCCCGGCCTCTACGGCAACGGCCGCGAGGACTACCTCGACAACTCCGAGCGCTTCGTCTTCTTCTCCCGCGCCGCCCTCGAGGCCGCCCGCGCCCTCGCCCTCCGCTTCGACGTCGTCCACTGCCACGACTGGCAGACCGCCCTCGTCCCCGTCTACGTGAAGACCACCTACGCCAAGGACAAGGTCTTCCAGGGCACCCGCTCCGTCCTCACCGTCCACAACATTTCCTACCAGGGCGTCTTCTGGCACTGGGACATGAAGCTCACCGGCCTCGACTGGACCCTCTTCAACTGGCGCCAGCTCGAGTTCTACGGCAAGGTCAACTTCCTCAAAGGGGGCCTCATCTTCGCCGACGCGATCACGACCGTCAGCGAGACCTACGCGCGCGAGATCACCACGCCCGAGTTCGGCTGCGGCCTCGAGGGCGTCCTCGCGGATCGCGGCAAGGACGTCGTCGGCATCCTCAACGGCGTCGACTACGCCGTCTGGTCCCCCGACGCCGACCCCCTCATCCCCGTGAAGTTCTCCGCCGCGAAGCCCGCGGGAAAGGAGAAGTGCAAGTCCGCCCTCCAGAAGAAGTGCTCCCTCCCCGACTCCGCCGACGCCCCGCTCATCGGCCTCATCACCCGCCTCGTCGACCAGAAGGGGATCGACCTCCTCGCCGCCGCGATGGAGGGGATCCTCGCCGAAGGCGCGCAGGTCGTCCTCCTCGGCACCGGCGAGGACCGCTACCACAAGCTCTTCGGAGACCTCGCCGCGCGGCACAAGGGGCGCCTCTCCGTCTTCCTCGCCTTCAACAACGCCCTCGCGCACGAGATCGAGGCCGGCAGCGACATGTTCCTGATGCCGTCCCGCTTCGAGCCGTGCGGCCTCAACCAGATCTACTCCCTCCGCTACGGCACGATCCCGATCGTCCGCGCCACCGGCGGCCTCGCCGACACCGTGATCGACGCGACGACCGCGGGGCTCGAGGACGGCTCCTCGACCGGCTTCGTGTTCAAGGAGGCGACCTCGGAAGCCCTCCTCGGCGCCGTCCGCCGCGCCGGCGCGCTCTTCAAGAAGCGCAAGGAGTGGGCCAAGCTCGTCAGGAACGCCATGAAGCAGGACTGGTCTTGGGCGCGCTCCGCCGCCGCGTACGTGCGCCTGTACCAGTCCCTCGGGAAGAGGTAGCCGATGGCCCCGTCGATTCGATTCGTGTTCGCCGTCCACGACCACCAGCCGGTCGGCAACTTCGACTCCGTCATCGCGCAGGCGTGCGAGGATGCCTACGTCCCGTTCCTCGACGTCGTGGAGAAGTACCCCGCGTTCCGCTTCGGCTTCCACGCGAGCGGACCGCTCTTCGAGTGGTGGGAGGCGAACCGCCCAGACTTCGTGACGCGCCTTGCGCGGCTCGCGGAGCGCGGGCAGATGGAGGGGATCGGCGGCGGGTCCTCGGAGCCGATCCTCCCGATGCTCCCCGAGCGCGACCGCGTCGGGCAGGTCCATGCGTACGCCGAGCGGCTCGAGGAGCGCCTGGGCCGCGCCGTCGAGGGGATGTGGCTCGCCGAGCGCGTCTGGGAGCCCGGCCTCGCCCGCTCGATCGCCGACGCGGGGATGAAGTGGACGATCGTCGACGACTTCCACATGATCTGCGCGGGCGTCCCGAAAGACCGAATGGCGGGGCACTTCGTCACCGAGGACGACGGCCGCCTCCTCCGCCTCTTTCCGATCAGCGAGGCGCTCCGCTACCGCATCCCGTTCGCCGACCCGAAGGAGACGATCGACCTCCTGCGCGGCCTTGCGACCGAGAAGGGCGACCGCGTGGTCGTCTACGCCGACGACGGCGAGAAGTTCGGCGTCTGGCCGCGCACGAAGCGCCTCGCGTACGGTGAGAAATGGCTCGAGCGGTTCATCCAGGCGATCCTCGCGGAGTCGTCGTGGCTGCGGCTCTCGACGTTCTCCGACACCATCCGCGACGTGCGCCCCTCGGGGCGCGTCTACCTCCCCGACTGCTCCTACCGCGAGATGACGGAGTGGGCCCTCCCCGTGGAGTCGCAGGTGGAGTACGAGTCCGCGGTCGCCGCGATGAAGGCGACGAAGGGGCTCGAGGGGCTGCGGCGGTTCGTCCGCGGAGGGAACTGGCGGAACTTCCTCGCGAAGTACCCGGAGGCGTGCGTCATGTACGCGAAGATGCGGCACGTGAGCGACCGCCTCGACGGGATGGAGCGCCGCGGGAAGGCGTGGCAGGAGGCCGTCCGCGCGCTCTACCGCGGACAGTGCAACTGCGCCTACTGGCACGGGGTGTTCGGGGGGCTCTACCTCCCGCACCTGCGCGACGCGATCTACCGGAACCTGCTGGAGGCGGAGGTCGCGGTCCTCTCGAGCACGAGGCCGGTCTCGGAGCGACGCGACTTCGACCTGGACGGGGACGAGGAGGTCCACCTCGCGAACGGCCTCCTGGGGCTCTACGTGAAGCCGGGGATGGGAGGGCACGTCTACGAGCTGGACGTCCTCGAGCGGCGCACGAACCTGCTTGCGGGGCTTGCGCGGAGGCCGGAGACGTACCACGCGAAGGTCGCCGGCGCGCAGGTCGTGACGGACATCGAGAAGGTCGCGAGCATCCACGACCTGGTGGTCGCGAAGCAGGAGGGGCTCGAGAAGCGCCTCCACTATGATCAGCACTGGCGGATGGGGCTGATGGACCACTTCTTCCGCCACGACGCGACGCTCGAGGCGCACGCGCGCGGAGAGCTGCAGGAGGACGCGGACTTCCTCCTCGGCGCCTACACGGGGGGCGTGCACGAGCAGCCGTCGGCCGTGCAGCTTCGCATGTCGCGCGAGGGGACCGTCGCGGGGACGGCCGTGCGGCTGGAGAAGACGCTGTCGCTGGCGCGGGGGGAGAGGCAGGTCGAGGTCGTCTACACGATCCGCAACCTCTCCGACCAGGACCTGCAGGCGGACTTCGGGGTGGAGTGGAACTTCTCGATGCTCGCGGGGAGGGCGCACGACCGGTACATCCTCGACACGGCGGGGAGGAACCTCGGGCCGCTGGCGACGCAGGGGGACTTCGCGAGGCAGGAGCGGTTCGCGCTGGTCGACGAGTGGAAGGGGATCAAGGTGGTGCTCGCGTTCGACGCGGCGGCGGACGTGTGGACGTTCCCGGTGGAGACGGTGAGCCAGTCGGAGTCGGGGTTCGAGCTGGTGTACCAGAGCACGTCGGTGACGCCGCGGTGGGTGGCGCACCTGCAGCCGCACTCGACGTGGAAGACGCGGATGGTGCTCGCGGTGGAGCTGATGTGATGGCAGGGGACGACCCGCTGACGGAGCTGAACACGAGGATTGGGCGGCTGCGGAAGGAGCTGGCGGAGGCGGAGGAGGCGCGAGAGGCGCTGTGGCGCAAGCGCGACCCGGCCGCGCCGGATGGGGCGAGGCGGGGGACGAGGGTGGTCCCGGTGCGCGAGCTGATGTCGAGGAAGTACCACCTCGACACGATCCTCCGGCAGCTCGGCGCCTTGCAGCAGCCGTTCACGCTGTCGGCCGCGAGACGGGCGATCGGCGCGACCGATCGCACCGCGAACCGCGCGCTGAAGGACCTGGTGCGCGAGGGAAGGGTGAAGCGGCTCGAGCGGGGGTACTACCGCGTCGTCTGACCCCTGAACTCGGTCGGGAGGAAGGTCACCTCGACCGGGGGGACAGTCACGTCGGTCAGGGCGAGGCGCGCGTCGATCGAGGCGACCCGCATGTCGGTCGACGCGACACGCACATCGGGCGGAGCGACACGCATACCGGTCGACACGACACGTACGTCGGTCGACACGACACGTATGTCGGTCGACGCGACACGCACGTCGGTCGAAACCATACGCATGTCGGCGGGAACGACAAGCATGTCGGCCGGAGCGACAGCCGTGTCGTCGCGAGCGCCTGGCACTACAACGAACATCATTCGTCCAGGCCCCGAAGGGGCCGCAAGAGTGTAGCCCAGGCCGAAGGCCTGGGAATTGGCGACGTCGCATCGACGGAGCCCCGAAGGGGCGGCAGAACGCGCCTTCTGCCGCCCCCTCGGGGCTCCGTCCGCATCTCGCACCAGAACCAGGGCCTGACGGCCCTGGCTACGTTCTTGCGGCCCCTTCGGGGCCTGAACGCCGAAGGTTCGTTGTAGTGCTAGCGTGCTGACGACGACTCCACTCGCGTCCGTCGCCGGGGCGAGAACTCGCTCTGCACCCTGACGCGACCCACGGCGTTGACCCTTCCCCCGCGCAGGGATGTCATGGCCCTCGTTGCCGATGTCGACCCTCAGGATGTCGTCGTGGCTCAGATCACGAGCCACCCAGTCCGCGGCGGAGGCGCGCAAGGCACGCCTCCAGCTCCGCCGCCGCCAGGGTCGTTTTTCGCGCCCGCGGGTCGCCCGCCTTGTCAAGCCGCGATTCGGGTTCGGCCCCGCGCGGAATCGATGGTCTGGCCGGCGAATTGGGCTTGACGCACGGTCGTGAACAGACCTAGAGTTGCGTCTCGCGCAAGATCCTCCCCTCCAATGAGATCCCGCTCGGAGCTCGAACATGACCAACCGCATCCCTTTCCTCGCCGCGCTCCTGGTCGCAGCCGCCCTCCTCCCGCAGTGGGCGTCCGCCTTCGATCCTGACGAATTCGAGAAGGCCTACTTCAGCGGCAAGCTCCCGACGCCGGACTCCCTCGACGAGTTCAAGGCGCAGGTCGCATGGATGCGGGAGCATGGCGCGAAGACCTCGGAGATCTCCGAGCACATGTCGAAGGTCATCGACCAGCGGCTCGATGCCTCGAACAAGCTCCGCGGCGGCGAGTCGATCTTCAACCCCTTCAAGACGGGCGCGGTCAACGCCCGCAAGGAGCGGTGGAAGGCCTTCGATCGCGCGCTCGACCCCGAGCTGAACCTGCCAGGGAAGGGGCTCGATGCCGGGCTGCGCTACGAGCACGCCGCGAAGGCCGCGTGGGAATATCAGGTCGGCAACTGCAACGCGTCGGCCTGCCTCGCCTACTACATCCTGAAGGAGAGCGGCATCGATTCCAGGCTGCTCACCTCCACCGCGGGGGGAGGCCACGAGTTCGTCGTGATCGGACTGGGGCCGAACGCGGACGTGAACGACCCGTCGACCTGGGGAGAGAACGCGCGCGTCGTCGACGGCTGGTTCGGGAGGTCGCTTACGGCGGACGAGGCGAAGGACAACCGCTACCACTTCGCGGGCGAGACGACGAATCCGAACGGCAGCCCCAGGGTGATCGACACGACCCGCGTCTACGACGACCAGAAGGTCCACAAGGCCTGGGAGGCGATGGGCGAGAAGGGGTACCTCACGGTCTTCGTGAAGGGGCCCGACGGGAATGGCGTCGGGGGGGTAACGGTGACCCTGTCCAGCCAGGAGGGGCAGTCTGCCGCGACGAACGGGAGCGGGATGGCGCGGTTCATGTGCTACCCGGGCGCCGTGACCGCGACCGCGAGCGTCGCGGCGGACTCCGGGCTGGAGGGCGCCTCCGCCTCGGCCCAGGTCGAGACGAAGCGAAACGTCGAGATCACGCTCACGCTCGGCGGGCGCACGGACCTCGGGAAGATCCGCGAGGTGATCCAGGAAGCGAAGAATCACGAGACTGCCGCTGTGGCGCACCTGGCCGAGGCGAAGGAACAACTCCTCATCGTCAAGGAGGAGTGCGCCAAGTGCGATGCCCTGCGGGAGTCGGCGGGAGACCTCGCCAAGTCATTCCGTGGGGTAGATTCGAGCACCGGCCTCGTCACGCCGCCAGACAAGATTCCCTCGAAGGGAGAGGTGCAGAAGCTTGTCGCGAGTCTGCAATCGACGGCCTCGGCCGCCGACGCGCATGCGAAGGAGATCGGCGACTGGGCGCACCAGGCCCCCTCCTCGCCGGAGAAGACCTTGAAGGACTGGAAGACCCAGGCCCAGGCGAATACGGACATGGATTCCCGCGCGTTCGATGTCTCGGCCGACGCGGCACGCGCCATGGACGGCATCATCCAGGAGATTCGGGAAGCAGTCCGGCAGACGGACGAAGCTGCTGCAGGCACTGGCCTCATCGTCCAGGCCACCCCCGGCTTGAAGGAGGCCGTGAGCCGTGCGACGAGCGCACTGCGCGCCTGGGATACGATGCGCCTGCAAGCAGTCGAAGAGCGCGACCGGATGAAGGCATCCAAGGAGGAGGCCAAGCGCCTCCTTGGCGCGGCCACCAGCAACTCGGAGAAGGACCTGCTTGGAGAGATCGAGGCAATCGGGGAGGACTTGCCGACCGGCGAGTTCGAGCAGGACCTGCGCTGGGCAGGCGAGGTGAGCAAGGCGGCCGACTTGCTCCAGAGGTTCATCAACACGGGGACCAAAGCGGCGAACTACCTGTCGAGTGAGGAGACCCAGGCGCGCCTCGCCTGGGCCCAGGGGGTGCTCGCATCGGAGGGCGTGGAGGTCGATGCGCTGACCCACGTCGTCGAGGACGCCCGCCACGCGATTGAGCGGGAGAAGGCCGCCCTCGCGCAACTCCTGGGCGGCACCGACGAGGAGCTCGTGCAGGTCCCAGGCGTCAGGACGCTGAAGGCGAGCGAGGCGCGATTCGACCTCCAGGCCGCGGGGTTCAAGGTGGACCTCCAGCCCTCGAAGGACAAGGCGCCGAATCCGGAGGACGAAGGGACGGTCGCATCGCAGAGCCCGGCGAAGGGGGAGTGGAAGAGCAAGGGATCAGTTGTGACGGTGTTCGTCTATCGGGCGGGGGACGCGGGTGGCGCGGCGAATCCGGCTCCTTCGCTCGCCGGCCACTGGAATGGACGGTACACGATCATCGAAGACAAGCTGGCCCCGGCGAACTGCGGGCCCCAATCCGCCCATGACTTCGAGCTGATCATCCAGGAAGACTTCGTATCGGGGAAGCTGGTCGCCTGGTTCCACAATAGGGTGCAGCCGACGTGGCGCCTGGGGGAGAAGACGGTGGAAATCACCCCGGAACAGGACCATCTGCAATGGAAGGGGACCCTCACCGCATCGGACGACGGGACCTCGCTCGTCGGCACAGTGGAGACTCACTACACGGTGGGCGACGGAAGGGACGAATTCTTGCGCTACAAAATCGAGCTGAGCAAGGGCCGGTGACCGCCACGCTACGGAGGACAGGCATGCGTCCGACAACCGCCACGCGACTCGACGCCCATCGGCTGCTCCTGTGCGCCGTGCTGGCGCTCGCGCCGCTGCCCCAGGCGGCCGCCGAGGAGGGGACGAACAAGTGGCTCGCATGGCAGGGCCGCGAGTCGGATGGCTGGGACTTCACGGCAACCAGCCCCGTCGAAGGCGGGAAGGACGGCGAGGTGACCTACACCTACGCCGCCCGGCGCACCACGGGCGAGGGGCAGCGAAGGGGGAAGCTCGAGGTTTTCCTCTTCGGCCATCGGCTAAAGGCCCTTCTTCGCGATGAACATGGCAAGGAGTTCCGAGCCTACGACGGGTCCCTGGGACCCGAGGGACGCGTGGTCTTCGGACAGGCGTGGGACGTCGGCACCTCGGGGCCCGGCGCGGAGACGCGGGTGCCCTGGTGGGCGACGACGGAGACCGCGGCGATCGGGAAGACCGTCGGGCCGCTCGATGTGAACACGGCCTCGGTCGCCGATCTGGTGGCGCGCGGCCTCTCGCCCGAGGGGGCGCGGACGATCGTCCAGGGCAGGCTCGTGACGCTGTACGAGAACAGCGACGAGGCCCTCGAGGCGCCCGGCCTTGCGGCGGCGGACAAGGAGGCGCTCCGACGGAAGCCCGACGCCGATCCTGGGCATCCAAATCCGGGCACGGGGTCCCGCACCGCCACGGAGATCCATCCTGCGGAATTGCGAGTGACCCTCGACCTCGACGGCGCCACGCTTGCGGATGCGCTCGACCTCCTGCGCTCGCAGACGAAGGTGACCATCCGGGTCGCCCCGACGGCGGCAATCGGCGAGGGCGAGCCGACCTACTCGGTGAAGGGCATCGAGATGTCGCTCGCGGACTCCCTCGAACTCCTGCTCGTCGCGAGCGGGCGCACGTGGCGCGTGGAAGGCGACGCGATCGTGATCGAGCAGGCCGCAAAGTAGTGCGTGCCGCGGGTCGGGCTTGATCGCGCCCTCCTCGCCCGATACACTCACACCGCATGTCACCCCACCCGATGAGCTCGCACTCGCTGCCGACGCCGCCGAAGGACCAGATCTCGGAGCCGCAGGACGTCTACCTCGATCGCGGGCCCGAGCTGCCGCGCGGGTATGCGAGCGACCGCCTTGGCGCCTTCGCGCGCGACCCCGAATGCGTGTGGACCTACTGGACCCTCGACGGGGCGCGCCTCGGAGACCTCCGCGCCAAGCACGGGGGCGGCATCTTCGACGGCGCGCGCTGGGTCCTCCGCTACCACAACTGGTCGCGGAGGGAGACCTCCGAGCTGGCCGTCGACGTCGCCGCCGCCGCATGGTACGCCACGGCCCGACCGAACTGCCGCTACATCGTCGAGCTCGGCGCGCACACCAGCGCAGGGTTCCTCTCCGTGCTCCTCTCGAACGAGGTCCACATGCCGCGGAACTCCCCGTCGGATGTGGAGGACCCCGCCTGGCCGATCACAGAGGAAGCGCTCGAGCAGATGCGCCGCCTCCTCGGCACCGCCGACCTCTCCGCCCCCGGCCCTCACGTCTGGCCGTCGGGCACGGGCGCGGGCGCCGCGGTCGGCCTCGGCGGCTCCAGCGGCGCCCTCGGCGGATCGAGCGGCGCGCGGTAGGCCTCCGTTGTTCCCGAGCACACCTCCCTAACCCGCACTATTCACGAACGCGCAGCGGCGCGTTCGTGAATAGTGCGCCCGCGGCTCCAGGCTGCCGCAGCAGCCTGGCCGCGGGCCG
>ORJL010679707.1_pt1 | contig 20590 bp, 21 predicted proteins | sample 1779941 | NCBI WGS metagenome assembly ORJL01 (sample SAMEA104232317, study PRJEB22302) | groundwater metagenome | biome: forest; feature: aquifer; material: groundwater | place: USA | collected 2011-08-07 | depth 5.8 m | reverse complement strand
CGCTGGGTTCCGTAGATAATAACGGCAAGACTGGCGCTGAAGGCGCCAGCCCAGCCAACACAGTTATCTGCCTTACCTGTCATTATGCCCACGGTACTTTTACCAAGGTAGACGGCATCAAGACCTATGATGACCTGAGTCTTAACAGTAGCACCAAGCTTAATACCATTGGCGGCTTTGAGACGCCTAAGAACTTGCGGCTGGATAACCGCGGAGTTTGCCAGAACTGCCACAACCGTACAGCAAGCACCGTAAAGCCCGTTCTGGTAAACGTGCTGGATCCTGCTCAGGCGGGTACTGTACTCTACGGCGATACCGGCAGTCTGCTTGCCAGCAAGGCTAGTTCTCCAAATGCCACCACAATTAGCATCCGCTTTGATCAGTACATGTGGAAAAAGGGCCAGAATACCTCAGACGGTATCGAGAACCCGAGCAATTACGCCTTGACATTATTGCCGAGTACGAACGTCACCATTGGCAGTGCAGTACTGTCTCCCGACGGTCGCACCGTGGTATTGACCACAGCTAGCGGAATGGCTTCCGGCAACTATTCACTAACTGTTACCAACGTTAAGGATCTTAATTTTAACCCAATTGATACCACTAGCAGTAACAACGTGGCCACATTTACCAAGTAGTTCGTTTGAGTACAGAAGGTACCGGTCAAAGCCGGTACCTTCTGTACTGTAAACTTTGTATCTCTGTAACTAGTTAACTCGTTCAGCTAAAGCTGAACATCGAGACTTCGGTGACGAAAGCCTCAGGTAGAGGCTTTCGCCGAAGCCGCCTATCCCAAAAGGAACATTCGCGGCGAAGGAGGAGTCTACCCCCACCGAAGCAGAGCACGGAATTCCCACTCCCACTTCATAGAAGTGGAAGTCTTGCAAATGGATAAACAGTAGTAGTTTATAGCTGATGCTTGTGCGGAGAAACGAGGTATCAGCTATGAACTGCTCAATCAGCAGCGTTTGTCCCCGGTCACCGTTATAACGCAGCAAGGAGGGGGAAGATGCGTAAGCCCATTTTAAGTGAACTGCAAAAGCCTGTTCCGAACAAGTTGCGGAAGTCAGGCAAATCAGGTTTGTTCATCATTCCAATGATTCTGCTGTTATTTGCCGGAATAGGTTGGTTTCTCGCCCGGTCTGAGGCCGGGGGGGTTGATAAGTCAGTAAGCGGTGATTAAAGGGGACAGTGATGATCCGCTAAACAAGCCTTTGGCTGCCGCAGCGGATGCTCAGGGAAATATATTTGTGGCCGACACTTCCAACCACCGGGTAGTCATTTATGACAGTCTCGGGAAGAAGATCAAGGCCTTCGGCGGTTTCGGCATCGGTAACGGGAAGTTTAACTATCCTAGCGGGCTTGCGCTTTCACCAGAAAACAAACTTTATGTGGCCGATTCCCAAAACGGCCAGATACAGGTATTTGATCATCTTGGAACGTTTCTTTTTGCATTCCCAGGTAACGACCTAGGCGCTCTCAGCCCATTAAACCGCTGGCGCTAGCCATTGATACCGGAGGACTGGTGTATGTGGCTGATGGGGATAACCAATTAATCCGGGTCTATGACTCGAAAGGAACCCTGCTGAAGTCCTTCGGTGGTCCTGGCAGCGGACCTGGGCAGTTGGCTTATCCGAATGGGCTGGCAGTGGATGAGGAAAAGGGCCTAGTTTACGTAGCGGATTTTGGTAACAGCCGCATTCAGGTGTTTGACCTAGACGGCCAGGTGAAGCAGATTATCGGTCCGGAAGCAGGTTTTGAAAGCCCCAGAAGTCTGGCCTGGGACAAGAAAAGGGGCTTGCTTTATGTCTGCGATATCTTTAACGACCGGATTTTGATCCTGGACCGGCAGGGCCGGCACTGGAGAGAGATTAGCGCCACCGGCAGGGACAACGATTATCTGCACTATCCCACCGGTGTTTTTCTCCAGGGAAAAAAGCTTTTTGTCGCTGATCGGGAAAATAACAGGGTAGCCGTGTTTCAAACGGAATAACCGCTAAGGCCAGGAGGATTCAGTATGAAAGATTTTTTACAGCGAACCTGCTTTTTGGCTTTACTGATAACATTCCTACTGTTGCTTTTTCCCGGTTTGGCCCTGGCCGCCGGATCCGCCGGCCCATTGATCGTCCGCTATTCCCCGCCCGCAGGGGAGGTCAGTGTCGGTACGGACTCCACGAAGATTCCCATTGAGGTTTATTTTGATGATGTCATGAATGCCAGTACAGTCAATGCCACCAATTTTTTTGTCAAGAACACCTCGGGCTCAACAATAACGGCTAGTGTTTCTTATGACGGGACACAAAATAAGGCTGTATTGGTACTTTCACCGTCCACCACAAAGTTTACCGCAGACAGTAAATACTTTATTACGGTGAAAGGCGGGTCGAGCGGTATAAAAAACAGTTCCGGTGTGCCTACGGATTTCAACTGGGCTTTTACTGCGGGGAGTTCAGATTATAATGTACCCCACCAGAAATATACTTCCAGTACCGGTCCTGTCATCTCCGGAGTTGGCGCCACTACCGGCCACGTACACCAATTACTGGCTGGTGGTACACGTGCTATTTGCCAAGCTGGCTTATGGCTCCTGCCTGCTGTCGGCGGCTCTGTTCGGCTCATTTCTGGTTAAAGAATACCGGCTCCGGTCCGGTAAGGATGAAAACGACCGGGATAGGAAACTGCTAGGTTTAAGCAAGTTAGAGCAACTGCATTACAAGCTGGCAGGTTTCGGATTTATGTTGCTTGGGGTAATGATTGCTTCAGGATCTATCTGGGCCTACCAGTCCTGGGGCCGTTACTGGAACTGGGATCCAATAGAAACGTGGTCAGCAGTGACCTGGTTGGTTTATGGCATTCACCTGCACTTGCGCCGTACCTTTGCTTGGCGTGGGAGGCGTTTTGCCTGGGGTTCGGTGATTAGTTTCGGGATGGTGGTATTCTCATATTTTGCTTTGACGCTCTTTTATACCAACATACATGAGAACCTACGGTTTTAGTTCCTAGGGTCACAATAGAACTAGTTTCCCCGCCCTACAAAAGCACTAGTGTAATTGTTGCCAATACTCTCCAAAATGGCTCTAAAGGAGGATGGCCTAATCATCCTAAATTATTAGAATAGCAATAAAGATGTTGTCACAGCACAAAGGGGTTGTGGTTTAGTAAAATCGGAAGGATTCTTCCTAATTTTTCGCATAATGAAGTTGAATAAATTCTCCAAAACATTGTATTTCTTTTAGTAATATAACATTGAGGAGTAGTCCATCTAGGTGGTTGTGCTATTTTTGGATCACTCACTAAATGATGATATAATTACTTTGATAGTATAAGATATACATTAATGATAAACATATAAAAATGGTAAAAATTTGGTTTTCATCAGCAAAATAGTTGTAGTTTTTAGGAGGTAAATTAAATTGGCTAATTATTATAATGAGGCTTCTAGAACGTTTAACGAATACTTGCTCATTCCGAATTTGTCAAGAATGGACTGTATACCGAGTAATGTTAATCTTTCATCACCCGTAGTTAAATTTAAAAAAGGGGAAAAGTCTTCTTTAGAATTGAAAGTACCTTTTGTTTCTGCAATAATGCAATCTGTATCTGACGACAACTTAGCTATCGCTTTAGCAAAGTGTGGAGGATTATCTTTTGTCTTTTGTTCACAACCTATCTTAGAACAAGTTGAGATGATTAAAAGAGTAAAGAAATTTAAAGCAGGCTTTGTAGTCAGTGATGCGAATTTAACTCCAGAACATACCTTAAAAGATATCATTGAACTAAAAGAAAAGTCAGGTTATTCAACGATTGCAATTACGGAAGATGGCTCTCCATCAAAAAGGTTAATGGGACTGGTTACAACGAGAGATTATAGAATTAGTAGAGATAATTTAGATAAAAAAGTAAAAGAATTTATGACGCCGTTCTCGAAACTTATTGTAGGAAAAGAAGGAATAAGTTTAGGTGAAGCCAATGATATAATTTGGGAGCACAAGTTGAATTGTTTACCGATCATTGATAATAACCAAAATCTTTCGTATCTTGTTTTTAGAAAAGATTATGATGAACATAAAAAAAATCCTAACGAATTATTAGACTCAAAAAAGAAATTTGTAGTTGGAGCTGGCATTAATACTAAGGATTATAAGGAAAGAGTGCCTGAACTAGTGAAAGCTGGTGCAGATGTTTTATGTGTTGATTCTTCCGATGGCTATAGTGAATGGCAAAAAGAGACCATTGAATATATTAAACAAGAGTACAACGATAGTGTAAAAGTCGGCGGCGGCAATGTTGTTGATAAAGAAGGGTTTATGTATTTAGTTGATTCAGGAGCAGATTTTGTTAAAGTCGGTATAGGTGGAGGGTCAATCTGCATCACAAGGGAGCAAAAAGGAATTGGTAGAGGTCAAGCAACAGCTGTCATTGAAGTTGCTAAAGCTAGAGATCAGTATTATGAAAAAACAGGAATATATATACCCATATGTTCTGATGGTGGGATTGTACATGATTACCATGCTGTCTTAGCGCTAGCCATGGGAGCTAACTTTATTATGATGGGAAGGTATTTTGCAAGGTTTGATGAAAGTCCTGCCAAAAAAATAAAACTAGGAAATAATTATGTTAAAGAATATTGGGGTGAAGGCTCTAATCGTGCGCGTAATTGGCAAAGGTATGATTTGGGTGAAGGGGCAAAACTCCATTTTGAAGAGGGAGTAGATAGTTATGTCCCCTATGCAGGTAGATTGCAAGATAATTTAGCAGTTTCTTTGAGCAAGATTAAGTCAACAATGTGTAGCTGCGGTGCTATTACCCTTGAAGAATTGCAAAGAACAGCTCGAATGACACTGGTTTCTTCAACTAGCATAATAGAAGGTGGAGCACATGATGTTATATTGAAAGAAAATAATTATTAAACACGCCAACAAGAGGGACCGTATTTAGATATGCTTATATTGGGGTGTGGCCAAGCGGTAAGGCTCCAGACTCTGACTCTGGCATTCGGTGGTTCGAATCCATCCACCCCAGCCAATTATTATTTGCCAACCAAAGATGCAGCTGAATTCCTAAAAATTCTGCTGCGTCTTTTTTGGTGCTAGTCAGAAAGTTAAACATATGGGTGCATAAGTGTTACAAAGACTTTTGCTGGTCATGACTAAAAAAGATAAATAATAAGACAAGTATGGTAAAGGTAGTCTATTTGAAGTATGCTTATTTAAATTGCAGGTTAATAAAAAGTAGAACATAGTTAGTTTTGTTGTGTTGCGTTGCGTCCGGAATTTGTAGGGTAATATTTGATTTATATATAAACGTTAAAAAACGTTTAGAGGTAGGGATTGTTAAAATGATAACAGAAAAGCATCCGACTGTATTTTGGGATTTTGACGGGACTTTGGCATATAGAGAAGGATTTTTCGTTGCAACGTTGGTGAAAATTCTTGATGAATATATTCCTGGACTTGGTGTTAAGATTGAAGATCTTCGACCGCATTTGAATTACACTTTTCCTTGGCACAACCCAGATGTGCCACATCCTGAACTGTCAACTCCGGAGGCTTGGTGGTTAGGAATAGAAACGACTTTTGCCAGTGCCTTTGAAGCGGTTGGAGTGGATAGCCGAAAAGCAAAGAAGTTAGCTAAGTTATCGCACGAACTGTATGTTGATCCCTCAAGTTTTATTTTGTATGAGGATACCATTGAAACCTTGGAATTATTACAGGACCATGGTTGGAGGCATATTATTCTATCTAATCATGTCCCTGAGTTACTGCAAATCGTTGAAGGTGTTGGATTAGGTCGATTAATTAGCGAGTGTATTTCATCAGCTAATGTTGGGTTTGAAAAACCCAATCCAGAAATATTTCGAATCGCACTTAAATTGGCGGGTAACCCCGAGGCTGTTTGGATGGTAGGAGATAGGATTGATGCCGATGTAAGAGGAGCAGAAGCGGTTGGTATTAAATCAATTCTTGTCCGCAGCAAAATGATCGAGGGAGTAACCTACTATTCTAGAACACTGTCAGACGTTGCGAGTATTATTCATCCGAAAGATTGACTAGTGAAGGTGCTTTGATTATCGAGAATCCGCAGTTGTTAGTATTAAAGTTTGTATCAATCAGTGAGTTACCCATTCTATGTGATAGGTCAACACTTTCATTTACTTGACAAAAAACTCCTACAAGGGGTACACCTTCTGTCCAATTAAAGATAAAATTATTAAGACCTATCATTATGAGAAAAAGAATACCTGACATTTCCAAATCAATAGTGTTGTTGTGAAAGGGCGATTAATTTTGGATATATACTTAGTCTTAGCCATTATAGTTGTTGTTGCTTGGCTAGTTATAGGATTGATCATGATATTTGGATTAAAGAAGACAACAATCCTAAAAAGTAGTGATAGAGGACGATATAAAAACAACGAATATCCTTTAGTTTCTGTAATTATTCCTGCCTGTAATGAGGAAAAAGCTGTCGAACAATGTTTAGAGTCTATAGTCAATCAAGATTATAAAAACTTTGAGATTATAGCAATAAACGACAGGTCAACTGACACTACTGGCTTCATCATGGAAAGATGTAAAGAAAAATATCCGCGAATAAAAACAATCCATATAAAAGAGTTGCCAGAAGGGTGGCTTGGTAAAAATCATGCTCTTTATACTGGTGTTATGGAAGCTCAGGGCGAGTGGTTGTTGTTTACTGATGCTGACGTAATTCATTCACAAGGAAGTTTGGAAGTTGGTCTGAGCTATGCTAGGAGAAACAAACTAGATCATCTCTCAATTGTTCCCAATACTATTAGTTCAGGTTTATTTGAGAAAGTTTTCATTTCTTATTTTGCGTTTGTTGGCTTAATATTAGTCACCATCCAGAAATATGGTGGAATTGGTGCCTATAATTTAATAAAAAAGTCTACATATTTAGATATTGGTACACACAAAGCGATTGCCTTATGTCCTGCCGATGATATGAAACTCGGTAAATTAATTGTAATGAATAAGTACAAACAACAGGTTGTTTGGGGAAGAGAACTTCTACAGGTCAAATGGCAAGATAATTTCGTTGGCACTATCAAAGGGTTAGAGAAAAATTCGTTTCCTTCTTTTAACTATAGCCTATGGAACGTTATTTTAATGATTTTGCCATCGTTACTGATTCAGATTTATCCATTTATAGGGATAATGGTCGGTGGATTATTCTCTAGAATTCTTTGCGGATTGGTAATTCTGATTATCTTCGTATTATATTGTAGTTACAAGAAATACTCAGGTGTACTATTATGGTATATTATTTTTCATCCGTTAATCTCTTTAATCATGCTATACGCTTTATTAAATTCGACATATAAAACCTTATCTAAGGGTGGTATTGAATGGAGGGGTACTAAATATCCGTTGGATTTGTTAAAGACCCATAGGTTTTAGTCCTATGGGCTTTGGATTATGATAGTTTAAGTTGGTTTGTTGGCTGGTATTCGGGAATACTAGAATTATGAAACTTTAAGGAGGACTAATCTATGTCAACCCCACAACAAATAGAAACACTCAATGAACTACTTAAGGGCGAACACATGGCAATCGACATTTACTTAAAGACTAAGGGTTTACAAAAGGACATCCAGGTTGCCGAAATGCTATCTGATTTCGAGAATGACCATAAGCAACATGCAGAACTGTTAATTAAGCGAATAAATGATTTGGGGGGTATTCCAAAAAGTGGTACGGGTTTATCGGGGATAATGGCTAGTTTAGTAGCAAAAATAAATTCATATCGAGGACCAGAACAGCTTCTTAAGTATCTGTACGATGGAGAGGATAAAGGAATTCATGCGTATGAGGATCGTATTGATGAGCTCGATCCTCTAAGTCAAAATGTGGTTAGGCAGATTGCGCGCGAAGATCATGAACATCTTAAACAGTTCAAATCTCGTATAGAACAAGAGGAAAGAGAGCAGAGTGGTGGGATATCAGGGCCACACTAACACCAAATAAATTTGGCTTTTAGGCATTGTATAATAATTGGAGAACCCCTGTTAATAACAACGGGGGTTTTGTTATAGAAAGAAGTAGTATTTTTCAGAGATCGATTTTGGAACTAAAGGCCAGCATAATTTTGCATATTTGATCTAGATATTTAGTACTTATATAAAAGTTCTAACCCTGATAAAATGAAGATACGATCCCGGTTAAGTTTAAAGTAAAGAGTTACAAGAAATAAGTATTTCGTAAAGCAGGGGAGTGGAGGGGAGCTTGAGCAGGAATCTGCCAAAGGAGCCCTTGAAGGAAAGGTGAAAGTACTCGGCGGTTACGGAGTTTTGACTGGAATAAAATCTAAAAGTGAACAATAAACTTAAGACAAGCCTTTTTGTGATGCGACACATGTTAATATAAGGTATACAAAGATGAAGTACATTTGATGATTCGTAAAGCGAAAATAATCAGTGATGAATATCTGGCTAATCCTTATAGAGTAGGGGCTGTTCCGAGTACAAAAATGCCGGGACAGCCCTTGCTTATTAGTTTAGTAGCTCGTACCTCTTTATAATTTTTAAAATATCGAACAAGCCCTTAATCGATCTACTGAAGGTTAAAATACTAGGCAGAACATAAGTGGAGGTAAGTATTGCTATTGCAGAATTTCGTCCGTTGGGTTTAGATTCCCATCTGAGGAATTTAGTGGAAAATTTTGAGTACTATGGAGACAAGATCAATGCCCAAATTCTCAATAACCTTAGATTAAAGCTTGAACAGCAAGTGGTTACGGTGGCGTGCTGTGGCTATGTTTCTGCAGGCAAATCCAGGTTGCTCAACTCAATAATCGGTGAGCAGGACCTCCTGCCTATAAGTCCACTGCCTAATAGCAAGAATACTGTGTACCTTAGACCGGGTAAACAACAACAAAATTTAGGATTATGGTACAAGTTCAAGCAACTTCGTTTAGTACTTAACATTATTCACTTTGTGATAAGCCTTTATTCAGGTAGCATCGTATACAGGTTATAGTAATTATCAACTATATTTGAAAGAACAGAAAAAGGCCCCATACCTAGTTAAGCGTGGTATGGGATCTCTAATTTTTATAAAGTCTAGTAGTCGGGATCATATGCATCATACGTTTAGACAAGTTTTAATCCTGCCTCAGTCTTGATAATCTTATTGGTTTTTAATAATCCGCCGATGGCTCTTTTAAAAGCAGCCTTGCTCATCTGAAATTTGCGTTCTATATCTTCGGGTCTGGCTTTCTCATCAAGTTGCAGATAACCTTGGTTGTCTTGCATCGCCTTCAAGAGCGCTTCTGCATCGGTATCCATTTGCTTAAAGGAAAGTTCTCTAGGGGATAGATCCAGTTTCCCATCTTCTCTAACTCGGATCACTCTAGCTTCAACCCTATCCCCAATTTTAAGGTCATTGAAGTATTCGCTATTGGGGATAAGCCCCAGATACTTGTCATCGACGGCCACAAAGGCTCCGATTTCTGGCTTGACCAGATAGACTGTTCCGGTTACTTTATCATTTTTTTGATACGAGCTATCTGAGGTTAGGTGCTCGTAAATATCGGTTGTACAGCTGAGTCTGCCGCTTTTATCCAAGTAAACATAGACTAGGTAGCTCCGGTCAATTTCAATAGGAAATTTCTGCTCGCTGAAGGGTAACAATAAACCTCTTTCCAGTCCTATGTCCAAAAATGCCCCGATTTTAGTTCTGGCAGTAACTTTAAGGTAAGCTAAATCACCGACCTTGGCCAAGGGCTCCCGAATAGTCGCAATCACCCGATCTTCGGAGTCCCTGTAAATGAAGACCTCTAAATAATCACCTATTTTAGCATCTGCAGGTTGTTGTTTAATCGGTAATAGTACATTATCTTTCCAAATCCCAGTTTCCGCATCTAGGTAGGCACCAAAGGATGTAAAGTTAGATATCTTGAGCCTATTTATCTTTCCGACTTCAATAATGTTAAATCCCCCTTTTTAGTACTAGCGAAAATTAATATCGGGAAGCATAACTACAACTAACGGTATAATAATATGGTTGAATCATCGAGCGAAGCGAGTTCGCTTACTATAGTTTGACACTAATCCCTCAAATTATAACACATTGGGATGATAGTGTTAGTACTCATATGTATTAGCATGTATAGACTTTGGGATTTCAAAGTACAGAATATTTTTATCGAAGTCTCGTTTTTATTCGGGGCGATATGTTAACATAAGAAAGACTAAGACTAAAGTGTTTCAATAGAGGTTTAAGATGCAGAGAAGAAGATGCCGATTATGGAGGGTTAAGTTATGCAGAGCTTATTGGATGGGTTAATAAGATTTAGAAAACAAGACTTTGAAGAACATAAAAGTTTATTTAATTCGTTGAAAAAATTTCAAGAACCACATACCTTGTTCATCGCATGTTCTGATTCACGAGTAGTCCCAGACTTGATTACGAAAACGTTGCCAGGGGAATTATTCGTTATTCGGAATATTGCTAACCTTGTGCCACCCTATAGGGAAACAAAGGAGTATGTAGCTACTACCTCAGGCATTGAATATGCCATAAATGTCCTAAAGGTAAAAAATATAGTGGTTTGCGGTCACTCTAATTGCGGGGGTTGCGCGTCTATGTATTTACCAGATGCGGTTCTCGATGAAATACCGCATACAAAGAAATGGTTAGAGTTAGCTCATAGTGTTAAAGAGAGGGTATTGAAAGAACTAGAAGATAACGACGAAAATACTAAAGAATGGCTAACAGAGCAAATTAATATTATCGAACAGATGAAACATCTCTTAACCTATCCTATCATCAAAGATAAATTTAACAAAAAGGAAATTAATATTTACGGTTGGTATTACATAATTGAAACAGGAGAAGTTTTCATCTTTAACAACGAAAAAGGGGAATTTGAATTAGCAAACTAAATATGGGGGTGAATTCAGTTGGATGAATGTTGCAATTAAAAGATACTTAGGTACGTTATCGGGCGGTAACTTGCGAAATCTTAACCGGAAGGAATATGTTCTACTAATGTCGAATAAATTGAGGAAGTTTTAAAAAAAGTAGGGATTAAGTTATGGAAAAAATTCTCATTGTTGGTGGAGGAAGAGGCGGGTCGGCCTTACTTAACCTTTTGAAGACCTTGACTGATGTTAAAATTATTGGAATTATTGATTTAAGAGATGACGCTCCAGCTTTCGTCTTGGCTAGAGAAATGAATGTTCCAACTTACACGGATATTCGAGCGGCACTGGCTATTCCCACATTAACCATTGCTATTAACGTCACGGGGAATGAAGAGTTTACTAAAACTATTGAAGAATTGAAACCACCTCAAGTTAATACCATTAATTCTATTGGCTCAAAACTTATATGGGACATCATAAAGGCCAGGGCATTAATGGAAAAGGAATTGCTTGATCAAGTGTATGAATTAGCTAGTACTATTGATGTTGCCAAAGATCACATTAATAGTACCAAAGAGGTTATTAGTTATATTAAGAAAATTGCTGACCAAACAAAACTTTTAGGTTTAAATGCTTCCATTGAGGCTGCGCGAGCAGGTCAACATGGGCTGGGATTTGGTGTTGTTGCAGCAGAGGTTGGAAAGCTCGCTAATAATAGTACGGTATCAACAGAGAAAATTAATGCAATTTTGAATAATATTGAGGGTTCTATGCAGATTATCTTTGAGGGAATAGAAAAAACAGCTTCTATTGCAAAAAAGCAAGCACTTAATAATTTTGATTAGAACAGAACTTTTGGTTTTTTATTAAACAGGTTTCAGTGAGGTACGACAAAATAAAAAGGACTAATGGGATGTAACTGATCAAAGATTTACATCCCATTAATTTAAGTTTTCTAATTATCATAAAGATCTACATAATCTCTCTTATAAATTAGCCAAAACCGGCACTGAGCATTTTCGTTTTCCACGTTATTAGGCTAGTTAGGCGAGAATCGATAATACTTCATAGGTATCTTGCTCGTGGTATTCTGGGGCGATCGTCTTCAACTTAGCTAATAAAAGGCGGAGTAAGAAATAAAGACGTGCTCATATGCCCCAATGAGATATCTCTTGTAAAGATCGGGATGAGAGGTAAAAATGGACACCTACAAAGAGCAAGTCGTTCGTGAACTTAAACAGTGGCAAAGAAAGATGGTAAAAAAGCCATCGATCTCCAGTCAACTGACCAAAGGATTACAGACTAAAGTTAACGACTTAATTCCGGAGAAGGTTCATGAGGCCTTCACTTTTGCGATTGGTAATATGGCTAAAGCGGTATTAGTCGGTTCAGAGTATACCACGAGGAAGCTTGATGTTTATCAGGGTACCTTAGAAGAACAGGATAAACTCTTTCAAGAGAAATTAGACTTTTATAAGAAAGCTGCAGCTGCAACTGGAGCGGGAACGGGGGCAGGGGGAATCCTTCTGGGTCTGGCTGACTTCCCTATTCTTCTAGGGCTAAAAATTAAATTTCTCTTTGATGCTGCTCATATATATGGCTTTGATGTCAAAGATTTTCGAGAAAGAATTTATATCCTGACCCTTTTTCAATTAGCCTTTTCATCACAGGAAAAGAGGCTTCAAGTTTTTAATCAAATCGTCAACTGGGATGAACATCTTGAGGAACTCCCGACGAGTATAGAAATGTTTGATTGGCGGACATTTCAACAAGAGTATCGTGATTACATTGATTTGGCAAAGATGCTCCAGCTAGTACCAGGGATAGGGGCATTTGTCGGAGCCTATGCCAACTATAAGTTGATGGATAAATTAGGAGAGACAGCAATCAACGGCTATAGGTTGCGGGTTTTTGAGAGGGGGGAGCTCTAGAACAGTTCGATGAGCAAGTTCTTTATAATTCTCTAGAAATTGCATTTGGCCTAATCTGTTAATTGTTGATGCAGTTAATCTTGAATAATATTCGTCTGTTCAAGTAATGTAGATGGGGGAGAAAAAGAGTTGCTCTATTTAAAAATATTTCTGTTGTTCTACATCATTTGGAATACTTTCGTATTTTTGGCTATGCGTAATGATAAACGTCGAGCAAGAAAAGGCCAGTGGAGAATTTCTGAGGCAAACTTGCTATTTAAGGGATTTATTTTTGGTGGGATAGGGCTTTACGCAGGAATGAAGGTTTTTCATCACAAGACCTCTCATGCGAAGTTCGTGATCGGCGTACCTCTGTTAATTGTTGTAAACCTTCTAGAAATTGGTTTATTGTATTATGCTTATTCTTTTTTACTGAATAGATTAGTCTGAGTGTGAACGGCCCTAACATGTAGGGCCGTCGGTGAAAGGTCTAGTTCTACTTATCTACCTTACAAGTTGAAACTCCTAAGATATCACTTAGTGGGCAATAACGAATAGCCCCCGTAATGATAGGTGCTATACCAATGATCCCCCACCAACTTCTGAAGTATAGACCGATCAGGATAATTACTATACCCATCGCAATTCTGATAGTCTGTTCAGTTTTTCCTACGTTGCATTTCATTTACATCACCCTTAATTATTTTGCCCAGTCCTATTAGATCTAATCCAGTTATGATTAAATCAATCAAACAGGTTAAACTATTAGAAAAAAATTGAAGGGAATGTGATGAAGCTGTGGCTGATAAAGGATATCAACTTGCAACTTTTGCTGGGGGTTGTTTTTGGTGCATGGTAAAACCTTTTGAGGAAATTCCTGGAATTATCAAGGTCGTTTCTGGGTATACCGGAGGTATTCGAGAAAACCCAACCTATGAGGACGTTTGTTCTCTAGAGACGGGGCATTATGAAGCTGTGCAGATCACGTTTGATCCGAAAATATTTCCGTATCGAAAATTGTTAGAGGTCTATTGGCAGCAAATTGATCCGACAGATCCAGGGGGTCAGTTCTTTGATCAAGGACAATCTTATAAAACAGCAATTTTTTATCATGATCAGGAGCAGCGGCTTGAAGCAGAAGAGTCCAAAAGGGCTCTCGCTGCAAGTGGCAGGTTTGAGGATTCAATCGTTACGGAGATTCTGCCTGCTGTAACATTTTATCCAGCGGAAGAATATCACCAGGATTATCATAGAAAAAACCCCCTAAGATACAGGGAGTACCGTAAAGGGTCAGGTAGGGAGGCTTTCCTAGAAGCACGTGCGGGGAAATTTTATGCAGGAATTCCCCCGGCTTTTGTTGAATATACAAGTTGATCGTGCTGATCAAATACGAAGAATATTTGTCAAAGAGGGGTGGATTTTGAGATGATTACTTATGTGGCAACAATTAAAGCTTTGCCGGGCAAGGAGGCTGAGTTGATGGAATTTGGCGTCCAGTTAACTAAAGAAGTTCAGAAAGAAGAGGGGTTCCTAATGTGCATTCCACACATTTCCAAGGATGACCCGGCAGAACTTGTTATTTTCGAAAAATATAAAGATGAACAGGCCCATATAGCACACAGTCAGTCGGCGCTTATGCAAGAAGCCGTTAAGAAATTTAAAGATCTTGTTGCCGCTCCTCCTGAGGTTAAGTTTCTTTCTGAGTTATGAGAAAGAGATAGTCTTACATCTAAGGCGCATGAGATCATAGAGTTTAGTTCCGAGTATTTTAGATTTTGCGGTCAACGAAAATTAATAGGACATTAGCGTGGTAGCACCCAAGTAACTCCTGTTTCTTGGAGTGCTACCTTTTCCATTTGTCCTGAGGCGGCTTGTCTGAATCGGGCAATGGGTTCTTCCATGGGCTCTTTGGATAGCTTGAAAGCTCCCCAGTGCATGGGTATAATCCATTTTGCAGAGATTTCCTCAGCCATTTTCCAGGCTTGTTCTGGAGTTGCATGTTTAGCCTCAAAGGATTTGGGGGAGTAAGCCCCAATACCCATTATAGCTAAGTCTATCGGAATACCTGCTAGTTGTTGTTTAATGAGATCAGTATAGCCTGTATCAGCTCCAAAAAAAATATTGATGCCATTTTTAGATAGCAGTAAACTGTTAGCTTCCATACCTTTTTTCCAAGGGATCCGGGCTCCCCAATGTTTACCTTCAATGGCCTTCACAGTCACTCCTGCAAGAGATTTACTGTCTTGCCAATGGAGTTCTTCAATGGATTGGTACTTCATACCAGCCCACAGGGGAAGTGTATTTTTAGCAGTCACTGCAATGGTAGTGGGTGACTGTAATTTACGTAACGTTGGATAGTCAAAGTGATCTGTATGAGCGTGCGAGACAAGTAATAAATCGAGAGGACCAACTTCTCCGCTGCTTAAGGCTGCAGCTAGATAACGTCTTGGTCCTATAGTAAAGTCACCTGCGGGAGTTAGACCAACATGGGAGTTTAAGGCTGGATCAATGAGGATTCTTGTACCAAAGAAGTTAAGCAAAAAACTGGCGTGACCAAGCCAAGCGACAGTGACTTCATTGTTTGACCATTTTTTAGGAGTAGGGAGATATTTGGATTTTATTAGCTTGTGCCCTATCTCATCCTCTATTTGCTCACCGAATACTTCATCAATAACGCTTAAACCTCCCGTCAATACTAGAGCTCCTATCAGCCCTAGACCGATAAATCTACGTCGGGTGTATTTTTTAGTGGGTTGATTAGGGGGCTTTATGATTATTGAAGGGTCCTGATTTTCCAAAGAAATTCACTCCTGTTACAGAATCTTTAATGGTATTTCGCGATTAAATAGAATAGTCCTGCAATAAAAGTGGAACGAGACATCCCTTATTTTCCATATTATGGGAGTATGGGATCTAGTTCTAAAAAATATTAATTAGATCTTAAAGGAGTGAATGTTTAATGGACGGATGGCATAGGCATAGAGGCGGCTGGCAGCGTTTCCCTGGGATTATCATTATACCTTTTCCTTGGTGGGTGCATCGTCGACGCTGGTGGTAAGACTAAAATTAAATGAAGAGAACGTACTTGCTTTTTGCGTGGCGTTTGTTTGTGAAAATTGACTTCCTAGGTCTATAGCCCTTTGATTCAATGGGTAGTATGGCCTAATCTTATCGAGGATTTTCATTTGAATATTAAATATTCACAGATACTAGGGTGATTTTTTGAGGCAAGCATAATCACAAATGCTTGCCTAAGTTTTAGTTAAAACAGTAGTAGAATGAGATTATTGATTTTTAGAACTATCCACAATTAGGTTGTTTATGGGCAGCTTTTAGAATCAGTAGTCTGAATTTTAAAGTCTTCTTGTATTGGGCATATATAGTGAGGTCTTATGTTGCTCTTCTGATCGCTCAAATGCTCACTCATCTCGGTTTCCAGAACTTCTTGGATTATACGTTTAAGAGATTCTTAAGGGTATTGTGGACATCCTCTACAGTCTTACATTCCATAGTCACTTGAAAATATTAAAAATACGATGGATAAGAGGTAATGTATGAAAATTATACGCAATGAGTTAGGGCTCAAAATAAATAAAGAGAAACAAACTTGTCTATATGTCACTGAAAAAACTGAGTTGCTAAAGTTTTTAATTACCCAGATGCCAGATAAAGGCCGCAACAGTATTAAGTCCTTACTAGCGCATCACCAGATTTCGGTAGATAATAAAGTAACAACCGTATATAACCAGCCGTTGGAGGTTGGACAACAGGTCGTCGTGAGTGGGATTAAAGTACTGGAGGAAAGCCAACCTCAAGGGCTAAAGATAGTATTTGAGGACCCATATATTATTGTTATCGAAAAACAGGCGGGGATGCTATCTATAGCTACAGCTCTAGAAAGAGAACATACAGCCTATAATATTTTAAGTGAGCATGTGAAAAAAAGAGATCAGAAAAATCGAATCTTTGTGGTTCATCGTTTAGACAGAGAGACTTCTGGATTAATGATGTTTGCTAAGAGTGAAGAGGTAAAGAAAGCGTTACAAAACGCTTGGAAAGAAGTTGTTTTGGAACGAAGTTACGCAGTAGTTGTTGAAGGTCTCGTGTCAAAGGAACAAGATACTATAATCTCTTGGTTGAAGGAAAATAAAGCGCTTAGTATGTACTCCAGTCGTACACCCAATGATGGTCAAAAAGCAGTGACCCATTACCAGGTACTTAAGAAGAATAATTCTTACTCTTTACTAGAGGTGAAACTGGAAACTGGGCGAAAGAATCAAATTCGTGTCCACATGAAAGATATAGGACATAGTGTAATTGGAGATAAAAAATATGGAGGGAGCAAGAGCCCGATTAATCGTTTAGGACTTCATGCTCAAGTCCTTGCCTTTCGGCATCCAGTGACTGGAGAAGAAGTTCGTTTTGAGAGTCAGATTCCAAAGGGGTTTTTAAATCTTTTTAGCTAGTTGGTGGGATAGGGATGTATCACCTTTAGCAATGGTTAATTCGTTGGGCTAAAGGTGAAAAACTTAATTGAAAGGGTTTATTGGAGATAGAAAATCACTTTTTGTTTTAGAAAGTAGTTAAAAATGGACATAAAAATAAAACCTTTCCCGTAAACCGGGAAAGGTTTTATTTAAGTTGATCTTACCAGTTGTTTCTGCGTGGTTGTGGTTGGTAACAATCACGGCAATAAACAGGCTTTTCGCCAGTAGGTTGGAAAGGAACAGTTGTTTCCTTGCCACAAGCGGAGCAAGTTGCTGGGAACATTTCGCGTTGTGGGCGAGCACCATAACTACCGCCGCCTTGGTTTCTGGTTTGTGCTTTTTTGGCTGCGCGACACTCTGGGCAACGACCTGGTTCGTTTGTAAATCCTTTTTCAGCGTAGAACTCTTGTTCTGATGCTGAAAAGGTGAACTCACGACCGCAATCTCTGCAACTTAATTCTTTGTCATTAAACATGTAAAAAACCTCCAAGATTTTATTACCCGCTGTATGGGAAATATCCACTACGCTTCCCACGCCTAAGGCAATCAAGAAGGTTTGCTTTAATCCACAAAAACTAACGAGCTTCATTTAGTATAACTGGAAAATTGAAACATGTCAAATGTTCTGTTAATAATATTAAATAATTTATAATGGACCTATATTAAGAGAATGGAAGAACTTTGTAAGAATTTAGATCTCTCTATCTTCGAGATCTAAATTCCATGGTAATGCGATATCTTAAGGATGTTTCTTTTAAGTGCTTCTTCATGATTACTCGATCCTCAATTAAAGAAGCGGTTTCGGGATTGTCTGGGGATTCTGCATACGTGGATTCAGGGGATAAGCCAGACTCTAAATAGCCTGAGTTTTTTAATACTAAGTATGCTGCTCTGAGTTCCGGAGGTAAGATGTATAAGTTCTCGATAGCTAAGGGTTTGCCTTTTCCGGGGAGATTATCAAAATCTCCTTGGGCGATGGCCACGCGGATTCTAGCTTCTGAGAGTACTCCGAAAATATTTTTCATAAAAATCACAACCACCTTTCTAACGAAGATTAAAAGGTTTGTATTAGTAGTTTAGCTTTTGTAATTTCAATTTGTGAACAATCTACAAAGTTTCCCTAAATCAAGGGGATCAAGTATTCAAGTCTCTGATGAAATAGTTAGTTCGATTTTTAACCATGGAAAAGTGAGGGACTAGAATTTTTGACTAAGGACTAACCATTTTGCAGGGAATAATAATTTTATAGAGAATAATTCAGAGAGTAATTTCAGTCATGCTTAAAATCTACGCAGAATTAATTTGGAGGGGAATAAAGTACATGTCTATTAGGAAAAAACATACCAGTTCAAAATCCTATGTTAGTAAATTGATTTTAGTAGCTGCATTAATTATTATTATGACAATCATCGGTTGTGGCACAAATACAAGCAGTGACAAGGGACAAACGAATCAAGGTACGATCAAAGGAGAGGGAGTTCTGAAAACTGACAAAACGCCAAATACTGGGAAAGAAAGTACGCAAAGTAGCCAGGCTCAACCTGCCAAAGAAGTCCCGCCTGCTGCTAAAACGGACACTCCGACCCAACCTTCTAAGGAAAATACACCAGCAGTTAAGACCGATAATCAGACTCAGACGGAGGCAACTAAAGTGAATCCCCAGATCAATAAGGATCCGATTGTAACGATTACAATGGAAGATGGTAATACCATAAAAATTGAGCTTTTTCCGACGGTTGCTCCTAATACGGTAAGGAATTTTATTTCACTAGTGCATAAGAATTTTTATAATGGTTTAATATTTCATAGAGTAATCCCAGGATTTATGATCCAAGGCGGGGATCCAAAGGGCAGTGGACAAGGTGGACCCGGGTACAATATAAAAGGTGAATTTAACAGTAATGGTTTTAATAATAGTTTAAAACATGATAGAGGAGTTCTATCGATGGCCAGAACTCCGCAACCTGACAGTGCGGGTTCCCAGTTCTTTATCATGGTCGCTAAAGCTCCTAGTCTAGACGGACAATATGCAACTTTTGGTAAGGTTTTAGAAGGTATGGATGAAGTAGATAAGATAGTTAATAGCAACAAGGGTAATAACGATAAGCCTTTACAAGATCAAAAAATGAAAACTGTAACAGTTGAAACTTTTGGAGTAAATTATCCTGAACCAGAAGTAGTGAAATGAGCTAGTTATAGCTAAAGCCACCTCTTGAGGTGGCTTTAGCTATAACTAGATAAAACTTAACGTAATAGTTAATAGTCTGCGCCTGCCCAAAGTCTCATAATATAAATCGGGGTGAGATTATGTGGCGAAGGATTCTTAGGGAGTTAGCTATAGAAATATATTGGATGAAAAAGGTAATGGTCCGTCGTTGGAATTTGGATACACCTACTGGGGTTATGGGAGTATTAGTATTAATTTCTGGACTAGCTTTATTAGTAATAATCGCTCAAGGAGCTACTACTATTTTTCAAGCGTTTATCCCTTATGTATCTGGCCCAAGAATCGGTCAGACCTATTGGTCTTCCGTCAGTTTTGGAATAAAGGTCAGTCTAACATTATTACTGTTCTTTTCGTCGTTCATTATATTTTTAATGTTAAAACTCTTTCGGGGTCGCTAAGAATAGTTCTATTTCTCTCTGGTTATTAATAAAAGTAAATTGTGGACAATCTTAAACAAGATTTCAATTATTTTTAAGATTATCTTGCATAGAAAAAAAGGTTATGATAAAATTTTATCGTTTAAGGGAGGTTGGATATGGTGGTGGAGTCTTTCACTGGGGTTACAGGTACCCAGATCTTTAATGGGATTATGATTCCTGTTCAATTAATTATAATTTTTTTTACATTCTACTATTTTGTGCTTTCGATGTTCGGGCTTTATAGAAGAAGAGAAACTAAAGTTTTAGTTCCAGAGAAAACCTTTGCAATGGTCATTGCAGCACATAACGAAGAACAGGTTATAGAACCACTAATAGACAATCTGTTTCAAATGGATTATCCGCGTGATTTATATGACGTTTTTGTAGTTGCAGATAATTGTACTGATAAAACGGCTTTGATTGCTAGGAATGCAGGTGCTTCTGTTCATCAGCGGTTCAACGGCGTAAAGAAAGGCAAAGGATTTGCCTTGGAATGGATGTTCCATCGGTTATTTCGAATGGAGCGGCAATATGATGCTATTGCAATTTTTGATGCTGATAATTTAGTTAAAGAAAACTTTTTATTCGAAATGAACAGTAAACTTTGTCAAGGGGAGAAAATAGTCCAGTGTTACTTAGATTCCAAAAATCCGTTTGAT